>JAEEGF011512942.1_pt1 | contig 12105 bp, 10 predicted proteins | sample 9134171 | NCBI WGS metagenome assembly JAEEGF01 (sample SAMN16246542, study PRJNA631951) | gut metagenome | biome: gut microbiome; feature: rumen; material: AP-attached | host: Bos | place: Iran: Karaj | collected 2018-10 | reverse complement strand
TGTTATCTATGCCGAAAATATCTCCTATGTTTCCGGTGTCGCTCTTGGACCCGTCGCTGATGAATATCTCGTCAGGGGCGATCTGCACGTCCCTTATGGCGTAATCCACCGAGGCGATGGCTTCTCTTAAGAAGGCGTAACCCTGCTCGGGACCGTAGCCCCGGAACGTCTCCGCCCTGCCCATCTCGTCAACGCCTTTATGGAGCGCTTCGATGGCGCTCTGGGTGAGAGGCAGCGTCACGTCTCCGATGCCCAGAGAGATCACTTCCGCCTCCGGATGGGTCTCCACGTATATCCTGCGGCGCTTGCCCACTTCGCTGAAGAGGTAGCTGCCGGGGAGCTTCAAATAGTTTTCATTGATCCTTGCCATTTTTCCGTACCTGCCTTTTGAAAACTCTTTTTCCCTTCATTGATCCGGCGCTTCCGTTGGGGAAATTGCCGGACAGATCGTAATTTTCTATGTCGAACACGTATGAAGCCGGGCCCGTCATGAACATATGGCCGCTGACCGGGTCGCGCCGGATGACCAGTTCTCCCCCGTCGAGGACAACGGTTACTTCGTCTCCGCAGAGGCCCAGATGCATTGCCGCCGCGCCCGTAGCCGTGGCTCCCGTGCCGCAGGCCATGGTGATGCCGGTGCCTCTTTCCCAGACTCTCATCCTGATGCGGTCCCTGCCCGTCACCGTGACGAATTCCACGTTGGTGCGGTTGGGGAAAAGTGGGTCCTTCTCGATACCGGGGCCTTTTTCCGACGGGTCGGTGTTCTCCGCGTCGTCGACGAATATGATGCAATGGGGGTTCCCCACGTCGACGCACACCGTATCCAGCACAGTGCCGTCGGGCAATCTCACTTTTTTCTCTTCTATCTCCGCCCTGCCCATATCCACGGTGGCGCCGGTGCACACGCCGCTCTCTCCGTCAATGACGGGCCTGATCTGCTTTATTCCCGACAGCGTTTCGATGCTCACCGAATCGCCTTTAACGTAGCCGTTGTCGTACATATATTTGGCAACGCAGCGGATGCCGTTGCCGCACATGCTCCCTTCGGAGCCGTCGTTGTTGTACATGCGCATAAAGCAGTCGGCATTGTCCGAAGGGCAGATCATTATGAGCCCGTCGCCTCCCACGCCGAAATGCCTGTCGGAGATCCTCACGGCCAGTTCAGCCGCGTCTTCGATCTCCGAGAGCGCACGCCTGTCCATGCAGTCAGCGTATACGTAATCGTTTCCGATACCGTGCATTTTGAGTAGCCGCATAACGTTCCTCCGGATCTTGTATGAGCGACGCCTTTAATAAAACTCTTTCGGCGTCTGGGGCCACACGCCCTGCTGCCACACCAGGTCGTTGCCGCCGGTGTAGTAAGGGCTGGATTTCTGTTCGTCTGTGAAGAGCATCTGGTGGTGCAGCGGGTCGAAATGGTACCAGCCCTTTTCGGTCTCCACCATCGTCCAGTAATGAAGCGCCGAGTCCGCGGTCCTGTAGCCGTAGATCACGCAGGCGTTGTACCCCGCCGCTCTTAAAAGGTAGCAGGTCAGCGCCGCATAATGGTAGCAGACGCCGTGCCCTTCGTTAAGTATATACTCCGCAAGCTCCATATAACCTGGGAGCGTGTCGAGTCTGTCGTCGTTATCATAATAAAAATGCGGATAGCCTCTCTTGGGTTTTTCTATGGCGTTGAAAATGCCCTCGATGGAATATCCGTATGCGTCCAGCAGCTCCTTGAGCTTTGCATCCAGGTTGGGACTCAGCGGATAATTCGCCGGGTTCAGGGGATCTCGGGGCGTGTCCGGCAATGGAGTCACCGGAAGCTCCGGGCCTTTCGTAACGTACGTTGTCGCCGCGGCGGTCTCACCGGGATCTTCGGTAGGTTCCGGCACAAGAGTTTCGACCGGATATTCCGTCTCTTCCGGCAATGCCGTATGACCGCCCGGTCGGGCGCGGCCGCACCCGGTCGCAAACGCTCCGGCGATCGCCGTCAACGCCAGCAAAACAGCCAAAGCCCTCGCTCTGTTTTTACTGTTTTTATGCTGTTCCCTGCCCGGTTCCGAGATCATCCTTTAAAGCCCTCCCACAACAGGTAAAATTTTACCATAGAGCGATTCAGTTTTCAACGGTATATCCTGTAAGGCTGTCGCCTTTATATTCGAGTTTCATCAGGAAAAAAGGCTCGTCCTCGTAAAGCATCTTGAGGAAGATCCTGTCGCCTTCCCACAGGTTCAGCCCGGATATCTCGGCCTTCGGCACCCACTTCAGGACTCCCTCGGGGCAGTTTTCGTTAAGCTCTCCGGTGAATCCGTCCGCAGTGAAAAGATACATATGTTCCGTTTCCGCTACGTCCGACACGAAGGTCAATATCCCTCTCAGCCGGTACGACGTCAATACCAGCCCCGTCTCTTCGAAGATTTCCCGTTTCAGGCAATCCGCCGGGCTCTCCCCTTCTTCGAACTTGCCGCCCACGCCGATCCATTTACCGGCGTTGACGTCCCGCTCCTTTTTAGTGCGGTGGAGCATAAGATATTGGCCGTCTTTTTCGATATAGCAAAGGGTGCTGTCGATCACTGTCCGAACCTCCCGCCGCCAGGGGCGCGGCGATAAAAAAGCTTGTAAAATAAAAAATCCCCGTATGCTGCAACGGAGATTTTCAGCGTGCCCGGGGGGACTCGAACCCTCGACCGACGGCTTAGAAGGCCGTTGCTCTATCCAACTGAGCTACGGGTACAAAAAAGAGCGGGTGAAGGGAATCGAACCCTCACAATCAGCTTGGAAGGCTGATGTTCTGCCATTGAACTACACCCGCGCTGCGAAGCGTATAGTACCACAACGGAAAACCCGTGTCAATAACTTTTTTAGCGCTTCCGTAAAACTCTCCGGGCCGCCTTTTCAGACGGCCCGGAGCGCTTATTTCGTAATATTTCAGGCGTACTTAACGTTACTCAACGGTACCTGCGGCAGTGCCTGTACCGGAACTTATCAGTACATACCGCCCATTCCGCCGCCTGCGGGAGCCGCTGGCTCGGGCTCGGGGATATCGGCCACCACGGCCTCGGTGGTAAGCAGCGTTGCCGCCACGGAAGCAGCGTTCTGGAGAGCGCTTCTGGTGACCTTTGCGGGGTCGACGATACCGACGGAGATCATATCCACCAGCTTCTCGGCGAGAACGTCGTAACCGAAACCGGGCTTCGCGTTCATGACCTTGTCCACGATAACGGCGCCTTCGAGGCCTGCGTTGACTGCGATCTGGTAGACGGGCTCTTCCAGCGCCTTCAGCACGATCTGCACGCCGGTCTTCTCGTCGCCGGAAGTGGTCTTAAGCAGCTTGGCTACCTTCGGAATGGCGTTGATGTAAGCCGTTCCGCCGCCTGCCACGATGCCTTCCTCCACGGCTGCCTTGGTAGCGGCCAGGGCGTCTTCCATGCGGAGCTTCTTCTCTTTCATCTCGACTTCGCTGGCTGCGCCCACCTGGATGACGGCCACGCCGCCGGCCAGTTTGGCCAGGCGCTCCTGAAGTTTTTCGCGGTCGAAATCGGAAGTGGTCTCGGCGATCTGGTTGCGGATGACCTGGATCCTCTTGGCGATCTCGTCCTTGTCGCCGGCGCCGTCCACGATGATGGTGTTCTCTTTGGCGACCTTGACCTGCCTTGCGCGGCCCAGCTGAGCGATCTGGGTCTCTTTAAGATCCAGGCCAAGCTCTTCGGTGATGACTTCGCCGCCGGTGAGGATGGCGATGTCGCGGAGCATCTCTTTCCTTCTGTCACCGAAGCCGGGAGCCTTGACGGCGACGCAGGTGAAATTGCCGCGGAGCTTGTTCACCACGAGGGTGGCAAGCGCTTCGCCTTCCACGTCCTCGGCGATGATCAGGAGCTTTTTGCCCTGCTGGAGGATCTGCTCGAGCACGGGCAGTACTTCCTGGATGTTGGAGATCTTCTTGTCGGTGATCAGGATGTAGGGATCGTCCAGAACGGCTTCCATCTTATCGGTATCGGTGGCCATATAAGCGGAAACGTAGCCGCGGTCGAACTGCATACCTTCGACTACCTCGAGGTTGGTGCCCATAGTCTTGGACTCTTCGACGGTGATGACTCCGTCGTTGGTGACCTTCTCCATAGCGCTGGCAACCATCTCGCCTACGGATTCGTCGTTGGCGGAAACGGCTGCGACTCTGGCGATGTCTTCTCTGCCGCGGACCTTCACGCTGTCTTCGCGGATGCTTTCGACGGTAGCTTCCACTGCCTTGGCGATGCCCTTCTTAAGGATCATGGGGTTCGCGCCTGCGGCAATGTTCTTCAGCCCTTCGCGGATGATGGCCTGAGCCAGCAGCGTCGCGGTGGTGGTGCCGTCGCCTGCCACGTCGTTGGTCTTGGTGGCAACTTCTTTAACGAGCTGAGCGCCCATGTTCATAAAGCGGTCTTCGAACTCTATCTCTTTCGCGATGGTGACGCCGTCGTTGGTGATCATGGGAGCGCCGTACTTCTTATCGAGGACAACGTTTCTTCCCTTGGGTCCCAGCGTGATCTTAACGGTATCGGCCAGCTGGTCGACGCCGGCAACGAGCGCTTTTCTGGATTCTTCACTGAATTTGATTTCTTTTGCCATGATGATTCACCTCAATTTTATTCCACGATGGCGAGGATATCGCTCTGCTTAAGGATCGTATATTCGACGCCGTCGACCTTGTACTCGGATCCGGCATATTTGCTCATAAGGACCTTGTCCCCCACCTTAACGTCCATGGGGATCCTCTTTCCGTCCACCAGCGCGCCGGGGCCTACTGCCACGACTTCGGCCAGCTGGGGCTTCTCTTTTGCTGAACCGGGAAGGATGATACCGCTCTTGGTGGTCTCTTCCGTTTCCAGCATCTTGATGGCGACCTTATCACCTAAAGGTTTGATAGTCATTGTTTTTCCCTCCTGTTTATGTAGTGTATTTATTACCTTTATCCGGCCGTTAGCACTCAATACCTTCGAGTGCTAACAACTGTGCGTAATATACCAATTTTTCTGCTTTCGTTCAAGTTTAGCTTTTTGCCGAAATTTTAAAATATCTCTCTTTATCTCCGTTTTCAGCTGTTTTTCGCATTCAATCGTAATTATGCGTTTTTCCTCCCGGATCTTCTCAGTACGGCGCCTCCAGTTTGGCATATTCCAGCACCAGCCGTTTCATTCCGCAGCCGTCGAAAACGATCTCCACTATGGTGCCGTTGCCGGATTCCTGCACGGAGGAGACGGTGCCTTCCCCGAACTTTTTGTGCTTGACACGCTCTCCTTCGGCAACGCTTTTAAGATACGTCTTGCCCGCCGCGTTTGCCGCCGCCGTGGGCGAGGTACCGGACGTGCCTGAGGTACGGGGACCTTTGAGCCCGGACAATATATCGGTGTACGATCTTCCGAAGGAAGGCCTGTCTGCGGAGCCTTCGCTTTTCCGTTTCGCTCTCTGCCGGTCGTACGCGTCATCGTAATCGAAATCAAAATCGAAAGAGGACCTCGACGAACGGCTTGCCTCGAAATCGAAAGAGGATCTCGACGAACGGTCTCCCTCGAGATCGAACGAATATCTCGCCCCGCGCCCGCTTCCTGACGAGCGGCCTTTGCCTTTGCGTTCCAGATCCCCTTCCGGAATGTCTCTCAGGAACCTGGACTTCAGATAGCTCTGAGTCTTGCCGTAGATCATGCGGTACTCGCTCGAGGTCAGATACAGCTTCTTCATCGCCCTGGTCACGGCAACGTACATTAGCCTGCGCTCTTCGTCCAGCTGCTTCGAATCGTCGATAGACTGGAACGACGGGAACACGCCTTCTTCCAGTCCGGCAACGAACACCACCGGGAATTCCAGGCCCTTGGCGCTGTGTATGGTGGACAGTGTCACCTTGGAACCGTCTCCGCCTTCGTCCACCGCTGTCTCCAGATCCGAATTCAGCGACACCGTCTCCAGGAACTCGCTGAACACAGCCCCCGCCGATTCGTAGGCCTCGTCCAGCCCGTCCTCGAAGGTCTTGGTCACGGACAGGAACTCCTTGATATTCTCTACTTTGGCATCCGATTCCGGAGTGTGGTCGTCCTCGTATTCACGGGCAAGGCCGGTCTTGTCGATCACTTCTTCCACGAACCCGGTAAGCGTCTCCGAATCCGCCAGGCTCCCCGCCAGCCCGTCGATCAGGCCTGCGAACGACTTGAGCTTTTCCGCCGCCCTGAACAGCGAAGGGCAATTATCCACGTCCCGGATCACTTCCAGCATCGGCCTTCCCGAATCGGAAGCCACCTGTGAGATCCTGTCCACGGTTGTATCGCCTATGCCCCTTTTAGGCACGTTGATGATGCGCCGTAAAGAGGCCTCGTCGTGAGGGTTCGCCAGTATCCGCAGATAGGCCACCAGGTCTTTTATCTCCTTGCGGTCGTAAAATTTCATACCCCCGTATATCCGGTAAGGGATGCGCATTCTGGTGAGCACCCGCTCGATGGCGGTGGAAACGGCGTTGACGCGGTAGAGCACCGCGAAATCCGAGTAGGACATCGTCCCCTCCGCCACTCCCCTGGCGATCTCGGAGCAGATGAAATCGGCCTCCTCGTTGTTGTCGCCGGCGGAATAACACACCGGCCTGTCGCCTTTCCCTGCTCTCGTCCAGAGCCTCTTGCCCGTGCGCCTGGGATTCAGTTTGATGATGTCGTTGGCAACGTTCAGGATGTTCTCGGTGGACCGGTAGTTCTGCTCCAGCTTTACGGTCCTGGTGCCCCGGTGGGTGGCCTCGAATTCCAGGATGTTGTCAACTTCCGCGCCCCGGAAACTGTATATGCTCTGGTCGTCGTCTCCCACCACGCACAGATTTCCGTCTTCCCCGGTCAACAAGTATACCAGCCGGTGCTGGGCCCTGTTGGTGTCCTGATACTCGTCCACCAGCACGTACCTGAACAGTTCCCGGTAGTAATCCAGTATCTCGGGATTTTCTTCCCAAAGTTTGATGACGTTAAGTATCATATCGTCGAAGTCCATACAGTTGGAAGAATGGAGGATCGACTGGTATTTGCGGTAGATGTTGACGTATTCTCTGGCAAGGAAGGAATCGGCCTCAGCCATCGCCTCGTCCGGCGAGATCATGCGGTTCTTGTATTGACCTATGATGGACCTTAAAAGACGCGGCGGATAACGTTTTTCGTCCAGGTCCAGCGCTTTTATGGCGGATTTGACCGTTTCCAGCGACTCGGCTTCGGCGTAGATGGTAAAGTGAGCGTCGTAGCCCAGCACTTCCGCGTGCCTCCGCAATATGCGGCCGCAGCAGGCGTGGAAGGTGCCTATCCAGGCGGTCTCCACCTGGGAGCCCAGCAGATCTGATATCCTGGTCTTCATTTCCATAGCCGCTTTATTGGTGAAAGTGATGGCAAGGATGTTGTACGGCCTCACGTTCTTCACGTCCACCAGGTACGCGTACCTGTATGTGAGCACGCGGGTCTTGCCGCTGCCCGCGCCCGCAAGCACCAGCAAAGGGCCGTCGCCGTAAGTGACCGCCTCGAACTGTTCTTTATTTAAAACACCGGCAAAATCGTCGATCGACATAGTATCTCCAAATTATCAGAAAGCGCAGCTTATTTTCCGGATCCGGAACGCTGGCGGAATATCTCGTACATTACCACGCCCGCGGCAACGGATGCGTTCAGGGACGTGACCTGCCCCTTCATAGGTATCGTCAGCACGTAGTCGCAGTTCTTTCTGGTAAGCTCTGCCATACCGTAGCCTTCGCTGCCTATGACCAGCGCCAGAGGACCCTTGAGATCCGCCCGGAAGAACTCCGTCTCTCCGGTGAGATCGGTACCTGCGACCCAGAGCCCCTGCTCTTTTAGAAATTCGATGGTCCGGACAATATTGGCCACTCTCGCCACGGGCACGTGGGCCAGCGCTCCGGCGGAGGTCTTCGCCACCGCTCCGGTCAACGCGCAGGACCGCCTCTTCGGTATGATCACGCCGTGGGCCCCCACCGCGTCCGCCGTCCTGATGACGGCCCCGAGATTGTGCGGGTCCTGTATTCCGTCAAGGATGATCACGAAGGGGTCTTCTCCCTTTTCTTTTGCCGCCCGGATGATGTCTTCCGGCTCGCAGTAATCCTTCGCGGCGATAAAGGCGCAGACGCCCTGGTGGTTGACGTTCCGCTCCCCCGTCTGGCGCAGTATGATATTGTCCAGCTCTTTGGCGCTCCTGTACTGCACTATCACTTTATGCTCCCGCGAGAGCGCCTCTATGGCCTTTAAACGGCCGTTCGAGTCCCCGGGGCATACCAGTACCTTGTTTATGCTGAGGCCCGCTTTAAGGGCCTCTGTGACGGCGTTGCGGCCGTATATGATCTCGCCTTCGGACTCACGGTCCCGTCCGGCTTCCTCGTTTCTTATATCGAAATCATCCATCGTTTTCCCTCTTGACGATCAGTTCGTACGACAGTTCAAGTATCTGATCCAGTCTCTCTTCCTGCTCCGACAGTTTCAGGTATCCCAGCAGCGCCTCGAACCCGGTGGCTGCGTGGTAGTCCGTTACGTTGGCGTTCTTGGGCACCGTGTTGGAATGGGCGTTGCGGCCGTAGCGCGTCACGTCCCTCTCCCTGCCGGTGAGTCTTTCATCCAGTTCTCTGATAATATATGCCTGGGCCGCGGCGTTGACAAACCTAATCTTTTTTACGTGAAGATCGTGAGCGTCCCTGTACTTTCCCTCTATAAGGCGGGAGCGTATATACAGGTCGTACACTCCGTCTCCCAGATATGCCAGCACCAGCGGTTTTACAGTAAATGCCTGTTCCTCGGTCATAAAAGTCCTTTCAATTTCCGCGCCTGATCCTGAGCCTGAAGAAAACGATCACCAGGCAGCAGGCCGAGAGCATTATCGCGCCGATTATCACGGTCCATTTGACCGCGTCGTAATTGCTGGTCTCCTTGATGGGCTGGACGCCGCTGATTATCTTGTCCGGATCGATTATCTCGTCCTCCGCCTGCCAGCCCGCAGCGTTGGTGAGTTCAGGCTCCACGCCGTTGACCATATATTTGCTCTTCAGCGCGGCGTTGGCCTCGGCCACTGCTTCCAGCACTTCTCCGGAATCGGTCCTGAGCACCGTTCCGCTGCCGGTATCCTGCCCGTCGGGGCGGAACGTCCACCAGTGGGAGACCTGAACTCCGGCGTCTATAATGGAATCGAGATAGCCCCGCACCTTTTTAATATATCCGGAGCTGTCGGGATCGGCGGTCAGGCCGGTCTCGCCGTTGTAGAAAGGCTTGCCCAGCCTCCCTGCCTCGCTCATGAGCATATCGAAGCCGTAATAATACTGTTCTCCGTCCTTCAGGCAGAACGCCTCGGAGCTTCTGGAGCCCAGATCGTAGGTATGGGCGCTTATCACGTCCGTGCCGTAATTCAGGAAGGTCAACGCGTACAGTCTCTGGTCTTCGTCGTCCGTGGTCCAGTCGTCAACGGTCATCCCCGCCATCGTGGAGGCAAACAGATGGTACTGGGACGATCTCAAGGCGGAATCTCCTGTGGTCACCACACGCTCTCCGTCAACGGTCCTGATCACGGAAGCACAGTAATTGTAGAAATCCGCCAGCTGCCCCAGAGAATAACACACTTTCCCGAGGGTGTTGCCCACGTCCGCGCCGAGGTTCCCCTCGTTCACGATCTCGTACATCAGCACCGTGCTCCTTGCCTTGTAGCGGTCAACGAACTCTCTTATATATTGTCCCAGCAACGCCCTGGATTCGGAAGAATCGTCGGCAACCAGGTCCAGCGTGGTCTCTTCTTTATTAACCAGCCCGTATCCGGTGATTCTCTGTTTGGCAACGTAATTGTCGGATATCAGCCCCATGCACACTACCACTTTGATGCCGTACTCGTCGCACAGGTCGAACATCCGGTCCATGGTCTCGAAGTATTTGCCCTTGGTCACGGCGTCGTACATAAGGCCGGGCACGTCGGCTTCACAGAAGACGCGGACGGACTTGAAGCCCTTGTCCCTGAGCTGCGCCAGCGCCGCCCTGGCAGCGGGCTCCCTGTACTCTTCGGAGGGGTACGCAGGGTCGCCGGAATAGGCCGCCCAGAGCTGGTAGAACAGGTCGTATTTGTTGAAGCTGATCTCGTAATAGGGCTCCCCGTTCATATAGAACCTGTCGCCGACTATCCTCAGGATGCCGTCGTTCTTCTGGGCTCCGGAAGTCACCACCAGCATGCCGGCGTCTTTATCCCACCACACTTTTGCGTTGAAGACTTCGCTGATGAAATTGGGAGAGATCATTATAACGTCGTCGATGGTCCTGACGGGATATTTCAGCTTGATCTGCACTCCGTTGACGGTGACCTCGTCGCCGGGGACTCTGGCGGAGACGCGGATCTTGCTGTTTGCTATGGTGAGCAGCCTCTCGTTTTTGTCGTAGGTGTAGTCTATGGAAACGCTCTTAAGGAACTGCTCTGCGGAGATGTATACCGTGTTATCCGTGACGTAGGTCTTGGACATATCGATCTCTTTCGTATTGACGTATACGCGCACCCTGGAGCCGTCCGCCTCTTCGGGCACGGTGATCTCGGGGAGTTTCCCTGGCTCCTGGATGGAATATATCTGGGGATACACCCGCCCTTTGGTGCTTATGAAAATATCGTCGACCAGCACCGTCATGGCGTCCGTGATCTGTGATTCGTAAACTTTATTCGCTCCGTCTTCCTGGGCGGTGCCGGGCGTTCCCGAGGCTCCGCTTCCGCCTGCGGCCCCGTTTGCGTCGATACCGTCTGCAGCTTCCGTGCCTGCGTCGGTATCCGGCGTGGCGGCAGGTCCAGGATCCGGCGTACCGGAAGGCTCTTCAGGTTCTCCCTTTTCGTAAACGTCAGGCACGTAAATACGAATTCCCGTGATGCAGTAAACGGCGCTCCTGAACTTGAACCCCACTCCCTCGTCGTCGCCGTTGACGGTGACCGAGCAGTCGCTGCGGCCACGGGTGAATCCGGCGCAGATCCTGTAGACCGTGTCCTTTTTCAGTTCGAAAAGGCGGGTGTTGTCGGAACCGTATAAAAAAGTATTGCCGTCGGAATCGTTTTTGATGATGAACAGCGTTCCTCCGGTGGATTCGGTAGACGTGGCGGGATCCTGGGTAGAGATCATAAATCTGAACTCGTTCTGGAAATTTCTGCCGATCTTTATGGAGAAACCCACCCGCATCTGCCTGTCTTCTATATTTACGTCCCCCTTGCGAAGGTCAACGTTGGCGATCCTCAGGGATCTGTTCCCCGCTATGGACCCGGAAACGTTCTCTATCTGGAGCCTGCTCTCCTCGCCGAAAAAGTCCGCGCCGGAATTCTCCACGCTGTTGACAAAGCCCTCCGTCTCGGAAGTGTTCTCGAAATTAAGCATAAGTTTCGGGTCGAACCCTCCCGAAGAAGCGGCGTTGACCATGCGGGGGGCAATGATCCCGAAAAGCATCAAAACGGCCGCGGCAACCGCCATAACGGCCCCGAGCCCCGAACCCCTTCTTTTCAGCCCGTATTTATGCTTTTTTTGTTTGCCGGCAATCATCTGTATCTCCGCGATTCCGATGGAACGATCGTCAATGTCCATACGAATCAATCATACAATATTTCTGTTTTTTCCGCAAGTGAAAGTCGAGGCGCCTCCGCAGGAAACCGCGCTTAAAAAAGGCTTGACTTTGCGCCCTTCAGGTGGTATCATTCTGCCTTGCAACGGGATGTGGCTCAGTTTGGTAGAGCGCTGCGTTCGGGACGCAGAGGCCGCAAGTTCAAATCTTGTCATCCCGACTTTTTTTTTGCCCGTTTGTGCCCTTCGGGGAAATGATGAGTACTTCGCACATGATGCTTGCCCTGACGGGCAAATGATGTTGTCCTTCGGACAAATGATGCTGCCTTCGGCAATGATGACGTTCGCGCTGCTCACTAATACAGCGGATTTTATTATTTCCTCAATTAGTCCCGCAGGGACGGCATCATTAGCGAAGCGACATCATTTCATCATTAGCGAAGCGTCCTCATTTCTTTCTAAGCCTCTCTCTGATTTTTTGCTCAATTTCGTATTGACAACGTCCCGCCTGTTTTAGTATAATGCGCCGCGTACGGATTATTAGCTCAGTTGGTCAGAGCAGTCGG
>JAEEGF012283917.1_pt1 | contig 12106 bp, 14 predicted proteins | sample 9134171 | NCBI WGS metagenome assembly JAEEGF01 (sample SAMN16246542, study PRJNA631951) | gut metagenome | biome: gut microbiome; feature: rumen; material: AP-attached | host: Bos | place: Iran: Karaj | collected 2018-10 | reverse complement strand
ATAATAATTTATCTGTCCAAGATCCATGATAATAATTTAACGCTCCTAAATCTCCCTTTTCAACAGCTCTAAATTTATTATTATAAATAAATGCTTTAAAAGCTCTATTACCATATGAAACATATGCATTATTTAATGTTGGAGTTGGAACTGGCATTAAATCAATTCCATCAGGTCCAACTAAAGAATCAATTCTAACTGTATTAGCATCTATTTCTGCTTTTCTAGTAGCAAATGCTCTTGGATCACTGAAGAACTTAGTTTCAGCATCTGTACTAAAATGTTCACCTTGAACATTATCAGCATCTATAGAAGAATCTAATATAAATATTGGATCATTATTTGTTGGGAAATCATTAAATTCATGATAACAAATTTTGTTTCCACATGACCATACTAAGAATGTATGTCCATCAAAAGCACTCTCTCCAGCTTCTGGTCCAGATCCACCAGTATTACTTGGAGGTGGTACTACAGCAGGTTCTTTAATACTAAATTCTCTTGATCCAGTAAATTTAGTATCAGGATTAATTACGCTTTGTCCTTCTGTAATATCAACATTACTTGTATCAAAGTCAAATTTGATATTTGTATAAGTATCAGCTATTGTAAAAGTACAATAGTTAGTACCACATGCTACAGTAGCATCTGTAATTGCAGTTCCAGTAGAATCTTTTGGAACTATAAAAATATTATTATTGTTTTCAGTTCTAACTACTTTAATTTGATTAGTTCCTTGAGCAGCAATAGTATACTTCTCAGAGTTTTCTACTTCAAACTTAAAAGAATTAGTACCTACAGCAATAACAGTACTCAATGGTGCAAACATATAACCCACCATTGAAAAAGCTAGAAGACTATTTCCAATCTTCTTAAAAATTTTAAACATATAAACTCACTCACTCCTCTTATGTTGTATTATTAATCATGATTAATAATAAGTCAATACATAATATTAATTATCATAACAATTCTTTTTTATGTCTTCTAATATCTTTTTATATTCTTCTCTTACTTTTTTAGCTTCTTGAGACTTAGATGTTTCACATCTAATAATTGTATATTCGTCATCCATTTCTAAGTCATATACTTTACCAGAAAGAGTTCCATTCTTATGTACAGTAATATAAGCTTTAAATTCATTATTTAAGAAAGTAATAGAATATTCATAAGTATCTTTTTTCTTTTTAAAACCATAATCAACTAATTTAGCAAAATTAGCTTTCTTCTTATCAAACATTTTATCTTCTATAAACATACACTCACCTACTTATGTTTGTATTATAACACATTATTAATATATCTATTTATAATTAATTCAATATTCGAAGAATCTAATAAACATATAGAAAAACATTTCTTACCTATATCTTTTAATGAAGCACCTACATAATAAATATATTTCCTATCTATAATAATATATCTATCATGAATATTATTATTTAAAATAACTTTTAAATTATTATATTGTTTCATATACTTATCAACTACTTCATCTTTAATATTACTATTTCTTACAAGAATTACATTTATATTTTTATCAATCATATCTAGTATCTTATTATTCAAATAGTTATCAAATATAATTATTTCATTAGTAGCACAACTAATTATATTTAACAATAAAGAATAAGCATCATATTCTTGTCCATCAAATATAATTTTTTCTAATTTCAAATTTTTGATTTTAAAACTATCAAACAATTCTTCTAGTAGTAAATCATGTTCATATAACTTGTTTTCAATCAATATTATTCTAGTTGAAACATTATTCTTATCTAAATATCGTTTCATCGCTACAAAAGCATCCATTATTTTAGTAGATGTTTCTACAGCTTTCTTATTTTTTATTATATTTGAAACCATATACGATCCTTGTTCAATAAAACAATAAGGTGGTCTTCTTAAACCCATCTTATCAGAATTGGAGGTCGCAAAATGCGACTTCCAATTTTTAAACTCTATTTCATTCATTTGAAACATATATCTTTCAGGAAATCTTTCTATGTTTCTTTTAACCTGTTCTAGTAATCTTTTTGTTTCTACACCATATAGTTGTGCTAAATCCCTATCTAATAAAACTTGTCTTCCTCTAATTTCATATATCATATCTTTTATTTCTAAATTATTTATAATCAAGTCATTCATAATATAGTCCTCCTACTTTATATATACACGGAGGATATATCATTTTACTTGTTTTATTGCAAAAAAAAAGAAAATTATTTAGATTTTCTTACTTTTTTAACTACAAATAAAACTCCAATTATTAATAATAAAGTTGATAATAAGGCTATATTAACATAGCAAACTCTTAAATAAGCATCTCTTTGATTAACTTTATCATTTAATTCATTATTAGCTTTTTCTAATTCCATTACTCTTTCATTTAATTCAGCATTATAAGTGCAATTGCTTTCTTCTCTTTGACCATCTACTATCATCATATTATTTACCATACCTTTCCGAAACTAAATCTATACTTTTTAAATAATCTCTAACTTTATCTTTAAGATTATCACCATGACACTCATATAGATCATATTCATATACTATATTATAATTATAATTCGAATTAACTAAAAATAAAATACCTTTTAATACATCATTCCAATGAAGTGAATCTCTATAAATTGGTTGATGATCTACTCCTTCTTCTGAATAAGTATGAATATGGATATTTCTTATTTCAGATAATAAATATCCATTTACATCAGTAACATTTCCCCAGTCAACTATTTCATGTCCAATATCATATGTCATATATAATCTATCATCATTTAATATAATAGGTTCTATTATTTCTTTTTCTAATCTATCTATAGGACCAAAGTCATTTAAATTCTCTAAACATATTATTACTTTATTATTATCTACATTATTAAGTAATTCATGAAAATATTCTATTGTTAAATTAATACTCTTTTCTTTATCTTCATCAAATATACTATGTAATGTTACATTTATAGGATATCCTAATATATCTGAATAATTTTCTAATTCTTTCATATATTTAATTTGTTCATCTATAGGTAATCTAGAATCTCCATGTATTTGTAGAATTAAATTATTTCTTTTTATTTCATATATAAGTTCATCTAAATATTTTTCTTCTATAGGAGAATCATTATCTATACATAATTCTACTCCCTTACAATATTTAGATTCTAATACTAATTCGATTAATTCTTTAGGAGATAAACCCATAAATTTAAAATTAATACTCATTAAACTATTCATAGTATCACCATAGTAATTATATCAAATAAATAAAAGAAGTAGATTAATATCTACTTCTTATTTACATATGTTATTTCTTTTTATTTTTAAATATAATATCAATTAAATATTTATATTCTTTATAAGCATCAGTTTTACTTAATTCTTCTAATTCATCTAAAACTGAATAATAATACCAAGCTTGTTCTTTAGCATCTTTAACATTAAATTTGTTAAATGCATCATATCCTTCTTTTTCAAAGTCTCTATATAATGCTCTTATATTAGCTAGTTTATCTGAAAGATATACAATTTTAAAACCAATATCATCACATGTATTAAGACGTCTAAGAGCTTCTATCTTTCTTAACTTCCAACTCCTATCTCTTGGTAACTCAGGATATCTAGGTTCTGTAGCTAAAGCAACAATATTACCTATTCTTTCTCCAAATTTTTCACCTATAACTTTAGGATCAATTTTGCATTCTTCAGGAACATCATGTAGAACAGCAGCTGCTAATACCTCATCATCAAATGTGATAGTTCCAGCTATCGATGCAACTTCAAATGGATGCAAGACATATATACTTCCATCTTTTCTTGTTTGTCCTTTATGGGCATCAATTGAATATTCACTTGCTTTTTCAAATAAATTCATCATATAAATCTCACATCCTCACATCTATATTATAACATAAAAAAACGGATTATATCCGTTTTTTTTAAATACACATTTCATCTATAGTAATATATTTGCCATTTCCTAATATACCGACTATATAATCACATCCACCTGCATTAGATTTTCTAGATGAATAATTAACCAATGTTTTAACATTATTAACATCATCTACCTTATCAGCTTCTAATGTAGCTTTTTTAGTTATACCTAAATAATATTTATATACATCACCATCTTTAGTTAATATATATAAATAATTATTTAACATAGCTATATCTTTAGCGTTTTCAATATTGCTTAATTCTCTATCTAAATCAAAATTAACTTTACCATTAGTTAATAAATTGATTGTATTATATTTAGTATTAAGTATTTTAATAATATTATAATCACCTGATTTTATTTTTAATAATTCAGATTCTTCTACTGTAGGTGTTAAACTATCAGGACAACTACAATCTGATATATTAGTTTTAATAACACCTGTTAACATTAAAATAATAGCAGTAATACATACTAAGCACATTAAACTTAAAAATAAAACTAGCTTTTTCATATAAACTCCTTCCTACTTAAATTATAACACTAAAAAATAAGAATGGTTTTATATTCTTATTTCTTTACATTTTGTTTATCTAGGCTTTAATACAATCATCTTTTATTTATTTAAAGCATTATTTTCACTTAATGATTTTACTATTTTATCTTTAGAATAATATTTCCATAAACCATTATCTGATACTATAAATGCACCTACCATATATTCAGGTTTAATAGTTGGAGTATCAAGAGATAAATCATATAGATCACTATCTTTATAATCTCCTAGTAAGTTTCCTTCTTCATCTAACATATCTTTAGGAAATGATGCAACAATAACTGTATCATTGTTTTGCCATGGAGATAGTAAATTAATATAACCTGTAAATCCTGTCATAGGAGTCATAGTACATCCTATAGGTGGAACACCATTAGTAATACCAACTCCACCTGCTGCATTAACATGACCAAAGTTTTTTAATCCATCACTCATGATACTATATAATGCATCACTTTGGGGAACATCTTCACTATTCTTATCTAAGAATAAATTTGTTCTATGAATATAAACTGCGCTATTTTTAGATAACTCATCTAAATATAAACCAGCTTCATAAGGTAAATTACATTTTTTATCATTATCTTCTAATAAAGTATAAACATATTCATATTTATCATAATCTATTTTTTGATTAAAAACATCATTAGCATAATTAGTATGAAATAAAGAAAATCTTCCATCAGCTTCTGCTTGAGTTTTAATATTTTCAATTTTATCTTTTAATACTTTAGTTTTACGTCCCTCAAATAATCTCATATCCTACACCCATTATAATTATATCATATATATATTATTAGTATAATTAAATATGTAAATAATATATACAAAAAAAGAATGAAATATTCATTCTTTTTTTATAACATATTAATATCTATACGTTTACTTTTAACTAATTCAATAACATAGTCTTCATCTTTTTCTCTATAATATATTTTACTTAGTTTCTTAAATTTATTAGTTAATGATTTAATTATATCTTCTATACTCATATTATAATCAATTGGTTCATTTAATACATTTTTAAGTTCAATTAAATCATCTTTTTCAGTTTCATCTATTAATTTTAAACAATCCTCATATAATTTATTTATTTCATGAAGATATACTTGAATCATTTCATCTTCTGAATCTTTATAATTCTTTCTTTGCATTTCAAGCATACTTAATTGTATTTTTTCTACTAATCTTTTCTTTTCTACATCATTAGCTATATCTACTAATATAGGTTGTAATACTGTTCTTAAATATATAATTAATTCACTTACATTATTAAATGGAATTTTATTTTGATTATTAGAAGCAATACTATTAATATGATTTTCAATCATATTTTTAGGTTTATCATATAATTCATTTTTTAACTTTTGATCATATTTATTATCATTTAAGAATTTAAGAGAAATACTACATAAATCATATAATAAACTTAAGAATTCATCTTTCTTTATATCTTCTATTTCATTACCTTTTAATACTTTAAGAACTTTATCTAAATATGAAAGCATAATTTCATATAATTCACTTTTTCCATTATAATCTAATATATCTTTATTTAAAGCGCTTAATCCATTTTCTAAATCTAATGCAAGTGATTTACAATCTTTAACACCAAAAGATAATAACTTCTTAGATTGTCTTTCATATTCATCTAAACCTTTATTGTAAGTATTAACTAATTTATTTAATCTCTTCATAAATTTCTTTTTATTAATATCATCTTTTATTAAAGATTTAGTTCTTTTTATTTCTAAAATAATTTTATCAGTTTCTTCATCTGTTTTAACTGGTTCTTCTGTTTCTTTTTGTTTAAATATTTTTTCATGTCTAAATACTTCTTCAGTAAAATTCTTTAAATAATTATTATAAAAGTCAGTATCTTTATAATTTATTTCATCTACATTTTTAAATCCTGAATAACTAAATATTGGGAAATTACCGTATATAGTATTAGCAAATAATAATACTCTAGTTGAAGGATTAAAATACCATTTAGCTGGAGCTACATAAAAGATATCATATGTACCACCTGAATTTTGACGAGCAAGATATTTATACTCATTATAATAGAATGTATTTAATGAACTCCCTTCAGGAAGTGTATATGTTTCATCTAACATATTTCTTTTATTCATCCATCTAGGAAGAAGTCTAGAGAACGTTCTATCATTAAAATATAAATATTCTCCAAATTCTATTTTATAGAAACCATTTTTACTTTCAGTCAATTCTAATTTATCCATGATATAATCGCTTATTTCTTTGGACACAATATATTTAGGTTTAATTGCACCACCTACAAAATAGTTTCCACATTCATAATTCATAACATCTCTTAATGGAGTTAACTCACAAGTTATAGGATTAGCAAATCCACATTTATCTCGATCATTAACTATTTTATAATGATGTATTGAATAAGAACCATCTAAATGTAAATCATCTTCATTCAATTCAAAATCTGTAAGACTATTTCCAAGATACTTAATATTACTAGTTGTCATATATTATCCCCTTCACATTAAAGCATATTATATCAATAAAATATATATAAGACAAATAAAAAAAAGCACATATAAGTGCCTTTTTTTAATTCATAAAGTTCATAATTAAATCAATTATAATTTGTTTTTCTTTTGGATTAGATTCAGCAATCAATAATGTTATAGCAGTAAGTGTGTTATTATCTATTACTTGGATATTATCTCTATATAATAAATCATAGTAATTTAAGAAATATATAAACAATGTTGCTGCTATTCTTTTATTACCATCTACAAATGGATGATTCTTAACTAATGTATATAAAAAATTACATGCTTTTTCTTCAACTGTAGAATATAAATCTTCCCCACCAAAAGTTTGATAGATATCATTAATAATGGATTCAAATCCATGTTCTCTTTCTACCCCAAAGATTTCGGATTCATCCGCAAATCTTAAATCTTTAATTATATTTAAACATTCAATATAATTGATTTGTCTATTATCTTTAGTACCTTTAATCTTTTCTAAAGTTCTATGATCATAGTCATCTAATAAATTTAATGCTTTAGTATATCTACCAATTACCTTTAATATATCCTTAGCTTGTTCACCAGTAACATTATCTGGATGTCTATTAGCTATCTCAATTAACTTAACAGTTTTATTAAGATAATCTAATCTCTTCATATTAACAGCATAACCTTCTATTAAATAATCCTTTAAGATATTACTAGCCCATCTTCTAAATTCAATACCTTGTTTAGAATTAACACGATAACCTACAGCAAGTATTACATCTAGATCATATATATATGATGGTTTAGTAAAGTGCATTTTTTGCACTTTTCTTCCTGATGTTAATTCACCATCCTTAAATATGTTATTTATATGTCTATTAATAACTGTTCTATCCTTACCATACAATTCAGCAATTTGACTAGCAGTTAACCAAACATTTTCATTCATCACCTCCACATCTATTTTTATTTCTCCATTTTCAAATAATACAATCTTATCTTCCATTTCTATTCCTCCTTTTCTTGTATTATTATTTTTGTACTGATTAACTATAAATAAATTACATGGATTATATTACTTATCTCATGCTCAATATTAAACGAGTCGAATTCGCCCCGTTTAATTTTTAAAGGTCTCGAATTCGTAACCTTTGAATTCTATATTATTAAGACGCTCCCATAGTCCTAAATAACCAACAACATCACTATTTCTCATCTAACTTTTATTTGATTTATCATAATTTCCTCCTTTCTAATATTTATGAAATAAAAAAAGGAGTATACTCCCTTTTGTTTCCAAAAAGGAATATACTCCGCATGCATGCAATCTTTCCACTTGCCTCAGAAAGAAAACCCTAGACGACTAAATTGTCATACCAACACTCGGCAAGTAATCAGTACATATTAATTATATCATAAAACAATCAATAAACAAACACTTGTTTGCTATTATTTTAATTATCTTTCATTTCATTATTATATACTTCTTTTAATGTTTCATACATCTTACCAGATACTAATTGTAAATCACTAAAAGGATTAATAACAAATCCTACTGCATTTGGATTTTGTCCTATATATTTAAATAAATCTTTAAGTTTTAAATAAACAAATCCATATTGTTTTTTATAATCATCTGGCATATTTTTTTCTTCAAAGAATACAGGTAATACATCTTCTGTGTAATCTTTCTTAATATATGCACAAAATAATCTCAAATTCTCAGGTTTAAATGGTCCATCTGGTTCAGTTGTACAAACATGAACAGGAACCATAAATTCAAGTTTATTTAAGAATAAAAAAAATACATGTAATGAAGTTACACTTGGTTCTTCTTTTACTTTCTTTATTAAACCTGTTAATATAGCTTTATCATGAGATTTATCTCTTTGTTCTTCCATTAGTATTCCAACTTTCCTTAAATATTATAGTTTTTTACCACCAAAATAAAATTCATCTATATCTTTATCTAATACTTCACCAGTTACTATAGATAAATATATTAATAATGTTGCATTATTAACGATGGTATAACCATCTTCTAATAATTCACTAAAATAGTCATTATTAAATTGAGAATAAGTTAAATCAATTAAATAATAATTATCACTATCTTTAGGAACCATTACAAAATGATGATCATATGAACTAAAATCACCAGTTCTTATTACTTTATTAATAATATGTTTTTGACTTAATAAATCACTTAAATAAGAAGAATATATCTTACATCTTTGTTTTTCTACTATATTTCTTAAATCATATCTAGCAGTATTAATACAAGATTTAATTATATCTTCTTTATTGCCACCTATATTTAATATGTCATATAAATTATTCATATTTATCACCTTTATACTTTATAAATTAATTATAATATATTATTAAATAACTATACAATAATTATTAATAATAGATGTATATGTGATTACTCTCTTATAATTATGTGTTATTATATAGTTGTAATAATGGAGGCTTAATGAAAACAATAATATTAGGAAATAAAGATAATAATTTAAAATATGGTTTTAGAGAAACTTGCTTTGGTATATATATCAAAGATAATAAAGTATTAGTTACATATGATAAGAAACATAATCAATATTCTTTAATTGGTGGAGGTATTGAAGAAAATGAAAGTAAACACGATACTTTAAGAAGAGAATTCTATGAAGAAGCTGGTATTAAAATAAAGAATATTAAACACTTTATTACTATTGATTGTTATTGGCTTGCTGGTGGAGATTATCCAATGGAATCATTAGCTAATTTCTATTATATTGATATAGATAAATATTTAGACATAGAATCAGAAAGTAGTTATGAATTTATAGATATAGATAAATTAACATTTGCACTTCCATATCAACAAAAAGCATTTGAATTATTTATTAATGAAATAAAAAAATAATCAAATAACAATACTACTTATTATTAACATTATTTTGCTCTCTTCAGGGGGTGGATATTAGCATAAAAATCGATGGTATAAAACCCAGTAAAATCAACGTTTTTCAAGACTCACAGTTTAAAAAAATACAATTCTACCCATCAAAATTTACTAAAATTGATGGGTGGCTGATGGGTAAAATGATAAAGAGAGGAATAAAAATGATAAGGAAAAATAGTTGTGGAAATATTACTGATGAAGAGTTTTTAAACATAATAATTCCATTTGATAAAAAGATGGATAAATATTTAATAAAGTATATGTATGAATATGTAGCACATTATTTGGCTGTAGGATATGAAATGAGTGCATTATGGGAATGTACTATAGAACAACAAGTTAATTCAGCTTTAACTAGATTTACCGATCCATTACTTGATGGAATATTTAATTATGATAAATTAGATAAAATATTAAAAGATAAATATAAGTTAAAGATAGTTGATAGAAAAACATCACAAATGATTAAATTATAGAACAATAAAACTAGATGAGTTCAAATCATCTAGTTCTTTTTTATGCTATTATACCGTTATCGGTATGATGTGTTTTTTTAACATATTTTTTTGATATGTTAAAATTTTTCGATTTTTTTAACATATTATCTATTTTGTTAAATTTTAATTGCTCGTAATATCTTAATATGACGAACTAATTATCTAATACAATCAAATCAGATTTTTCATATTTGTTATGTCCTTTTAAACTCTTCTTATACTTCCAACATTTAATTGCTTGATCTAATGATTTATCTTTATTATCTTCGAAGAAATCTCTTATATAAGTATTATATTCAAATTGCTTATCAATAGTTGTCTTATTCTTTTTTTTATCTTCTAATATTTGATAATATGCATTTATTGAATCTTTATAAGTTTTTCCTGCATTACTCTTTAACCATTTTTGAAATAATACATTAAATGAAAAGCCTTTACCAATTTGTTTTTTATAAAACTCTCTGTGTTTTTCTGAACAAATAAAATTATTTTCTATTATTGAATCTAACGTAATTTCATCAATTATTTGTGTTCTTCTTGAATCATGATTTTTAATACTTCTTTCACCAGTATCTAAGAATATAGATATTCTTTCAGTTAATTCTATTTTTCCACCAGTAGTTTGTAATCCATTTCTTCTACAAAAATCAATAAGTTCTTCTTTTAAATAATAATATTCTCTAAATGTTTTACTATCTAATTGATTATTTAATTCTGGTCTATCCATAATATCAACCTCTATATAAAATTATACCATAACAAAAACAGATTTTTACATCTGTTTTATAGTACGGAAATATCTTAATCTTACGAGCAATCATTATCTTTTATCTTCGATACTATTAAGTTTCTTATTTTTAAATACTTTTCTTAATTGCAATAATCCTGAAATTACAAATAATGAACAAAGTGCTATATTAATAATTCCAGCACCAATATTAGTATCTGTTGTATTTGCCACATTCATCATTTTATCAATATCTTTTGCAAAACTAAACCAAAAATAACCAGCGAAATCAAATATTGTATGAAGTATTATACAAGGAAGCAAGTTTTCAGTACGAAAATATATTACAGCAAACAATACACCAACAAATGATGCAGAAATAACTTGTGCAATTGTTGTTATAATAAGGTCTGGATACACAATAAGATTTAAAAAATGAACACATCCGAATATAAGTGCTGATAACAATACTGAAGTGTATATTCCTTTTTTACTTTCGCCAAAGTATTTTCTAAATAAACTAAAGATAAAACCTCTAAATACAATTTCTTCATAAAGACCAACACTTAAAGCAAAAACTAAAAACATTATAATCATTGGTAATGCTTGTATAAAACTTATTTCAGGATTTTGATAACCACCTAAAAAATTAAACATACTAGCAATACATAACGTTGACCCAAACCAGAATATTCCTTTTACAAGAGATTTCTTTCCAAATCCAATTTTTAATTTATATAGTTTTAATATTATAAAAATAAAAATTGCTAACATAATAAATTTTATCGTAGTTGAAAAAATTATTTTTGGCACTGTGGAAGAAATCAAACTTTCAGGTGCTACTAATAACAATATAACTTCAATTAAGGAAGATAAAATCAATAAAGCAACAGCTGATAGTGGAATAAGTATTTTATTCTTTTTAAATA
>JAEEGF011269639.1_pt1 | contig 12106 bp, 14 predicted proteins | sample 9134171 | NCBI WGS metagenome assembly JAEEGF01 (sample SAMN16246542, study PRJNA631951) | gut metagenome | biome: gut microbiome; feature: rumen; material: AP-attached | host: Bos | place: Iran: Karaj | collected 2018-10 | reverse complement strand
TTCCTGATTAGAAGTAACGCGCCCCAGACTGTAGATGTAAAAGTCTCCGGTCTGGGGCTTTAATATTTGCATATCGGTTCTCAAACTGACTGCATTCCAAGAGAAGACTGTTCGTCGTCAGATAGTTCGTCACTATGTTATTCTTCACCCCAACAGTTACAAGAGGAACATCAATTTGTGCATCAATTCCCTTTTCTTTAGAATGTTTCTCCGGAACCGTTTGGTTCTTTCCTGAAGCAATAGCGGCGTATTCTTTTATAGCTTTGGCATCGTAATAAATCATCTTTCCAAACATATAGGACCTCCTTATCTATCCGAAATACTGCTGCATTAGGCTGTCAAATAGTAGCTGTGCTTTATCTAACGCTCTCTGTACGGCAACTTTTGATTTGTCGACTTGAGCTACAAAATGGACAAACTCATCTTGTAGATTTCTAGGTGGACAAACAATGTTGAATTCGCTGATTTGATTTAGGTGCAAATCTGGAACTCCAATTCCTTTTATTCTTGCATCTGCTTGGTGTTTCACCGAAGGCATCGCCATCTGCAACGCGAGAAACCTAGCATTGATTTTCTCGTGCGCAGGCTTAATCAAGCACACACTTACATAAAGGCAGAATTCTCGCTCTGTATCAACATAAGCGGGTATTCCATATGTTGCCCCGACCTTTGTATAAAGCACGTCACCTTTTAGCTGGTATTTTAGTTTATCAAAGATTCAGTCATAAAAAAGGTCCCATAATAAAGGGCTGGGGCGGATACCCGCCCCAGCATTTTTGCGCAAGAATCAGTAAAACCGCCAGGAGCCAATGGTCCTGCATACCACACCGGAAGGTGCGAATAGATGCTTGCCCCGTTTTTACCCGAACAGGATCGGAACCAGGAAGAATCCGATCATATTATTCAGAAAATGCGGAATAAAGCTGATCAGGCAGTTGCCGGTCCTGCGGTACAGGATCGCAAAAAGGATCGCGTCAATAAAGATTGCGCCAAGATCCCACGCAACGATCCCCGCAGGGCCCGCGGCATAGTGCGCCGCGGCAAAGAGCACGGCGCCGGCTATGGCCGCCGGCCAGAACGAAAAGCGCTTCATGCCCTTGCCCACAAAGAACGCGCGGTATTCGATCTCTTCACCGAGTACGGAAACGATCTGATTGAATAGCAGCAGCGGCAGCTGGTCAAGACCCGGTACGGTGATCCGCCCCAGCACATGATCGATATAGGCGCTGCCGAACACCGCCTTGCTCAGAAGCATTTCGGCGGGGGACAATATGAGCATGAACAGAATCAGCGGGATGACCCACGGCTTTTTCAGGCCCGAAAAGAAGCGTTTGAAGCTCAGCCCGGATTCGGGGTCGGGCGTTTTTTCAATGCCCTCGATGATGAAGAAGCACGCCAGTCCCGCGATATGGATCACAGCGGCGGCGATCACAGAGGCCGTGGCCGCCTTAACCGCGACTGCGACGGTCATGACGGCCATGCCGATGAGGGTAATTATCTTGACCTTGTCATTTTTCGTGGAATCAAACATAGTTCCGGCCCCTTATTCTTTCTTTGCCAGCCATCCGCGGAAGATCCCGCCCTGCAGCAAAGAGATGATCGTGAAAAAGATATCGGCAAACAGGATGAATACGAAGGACGGGATCAGAATCCTGGTGTATTTCTTCCCGAAAGCCGTTCCCTTCCCTATTGCTCTGCCCATGCCGGAGAGGTAAAACAGTACGCCCATGTTGAAAAACAGCAGCAGGGCCGTGTTTTCGGCGAAGCTGATCCATGCCGCCTTCGGGAAGAGATCGCCGGTATTTACCACGCTCAGCACGGTATTGAGCACCAGCAGTCCGATTTCCACAATGAAGAGGATGCGGGTCACGTTCAGCATGACGCCGCCGCCGATCCCCACGCCGCCGCCCCAGGCAAGCCCCGTCCGCGCACAGAAGTTTTCAAATACCTGCATCAGCGGTTCGTTCTGCTTTCCTTCGATAAAGCCGTTGTTGGCGACACAGTAAACACGAAGCTTCAGGCCGTTCTCGCGGCAGAAGGTCTCCATCTCCTCCAGGAAGCGGAGCACGTGGGACGGAACACTGTCCACATAGAGCGGCAAGCCGAACACCACCGCCTGCGCATCCCGGAGCTGCTCCAGCAGGCGGGCGTAGTCGGCGTGGGAACGCAGCTTCCCCTTCACTTTCTCTCCGCCGACGAAAAGACTTTGTAGAAAAAGGAAATACGCAGAAGCGCAAAAGTGCTTTTTGGGACTGCAGTTGATGAGTACCGTCTTCATAACGCCGCCTCCAGTTCCGCCATGTCTTCCAGAAAAACGACTTCGGACCGCTCATAGCCGTCGTTGACCGCGTTCCGCTCAGCCATATAGCGAAAGGTGTCCTTCTCCGTCTCACTCACCTCGCCGTAAACGACGACTTTCCAGAGATCGTGCTTTCCGTAGCGGAGGGTATGATGCATCTGCCGGCCCCGGTAGGTGCTGAAAGGCGTGGAAGTCCCGATGGAACGGTCCAGAACGTTCTTGACCGCGGCGCTGTACCCGCCGTAAAGATTCTTCGTGACAATCACCAGCTCGTCCGCCCGGCCGATCAGGCGGCAGACCTGCCGGAGCTTATCCTTCATGAAGCATTCCGCCGGATGCTTGGTCCAGCAGCCGAAGCAGCCCTGACACGGGGCGTACTTCCCGTCCGCGGCCAGAGCCCGGTCGCATTTTGATTCGATCAGCGCCTCGTATTCGGAGCCCAGATCGTAAAGAATGACTTTCATCCTATTCCTCCTGTGCCGCCGCGAGCACCGCGCCGTTCCAGGTGCGTTCCAGGTGTTCCGCGATCAGCTTTTCGTCAAATTCCAGATGATTGTTGGCGATGATGCTTGCATACCCATGGGCAAACAACGCCACCGTGATGAATACGTTCCTGGTCTTTTGCGGACTCAGCCCCGCTCCTTCCCGCATGGCCTCCAGCACCGGGACCAGCTCTTCGGAATCCACCATTTCCAGAAGGCTGTTTTCCTTGGCATATCCGGACTGAAACAGGAAGCGGAACAGCTGCGGCTCTTCCACGGCGAAACGGATATAGTTCAGGCCGATCCCAAGGAGCGGATCCTGTCCGGGCGGCGTGTTCATCATGTATTCCGAGTGCAGACGGTCCGCCCGCCTGTAGACGGCTCTCTTCAGACTGTCGATGGTCGAAAAATGATACATCACCGGCTGGGTGGAGCAGTGCAGCTGCGCGGAAACCGTCCGGGCGTTGATTTTCTCAAAACCGCTTTGACGGACTACTTCAATGGCAGCGCTGACGATCATCTCCGCAGTGACCTTCGTTTTTGGCGGCATGCGCGAACCTCCTCTTTTATAATCACTGTTGTATAACGAGCGTTATAATATAACGTCCCGGCGCTTTTGTCAATAGGGAAAGTCTTGGCACAAAAATCCCGAAACCATGTGACCGGGATCAAGAACGACAGCGCGACACTGACGCTGGATTTCGCGACCACCCGTTTCTTTCCCTTACCGGTCATTATCACCGGCTGATCAGAGCGCAGAACGGGCGAATAAAGCGGGGGCTCGGACCCCGCTTTTTTCGCTCCGGACTGCTGCGGAAGAAAATAAAAAAATGTCATGAAACACTTGACTCTGACGCTGCGTTATAGTTTATCATGGGATCATGCGGGAGGTGAGAAGCCATGATGACAGTTCACGAAGTCAGCCGGCTGACAGGGGTCAGCATCCGGGCGCTGCAGTACTATGACAGGATCGGTTTGCTGCTGCCGGATAAGGTGACGGAAGCAGGCTACCGCCTGTATGACGCGCCGAGTCTGGAAAAGCTGCAGCAGATCCTTCTTTTCAGGGAACTGGAGTTTCCGTTAAAGGAGATCGGACAGATTGTCAACCGCCCCGGTTTTGATAAAAACAAAGCCCTTTCGCAGCAGATCGAGTTGCTGACGCTGAAAAAAGAGCACATAGAAGGACTGATCAGCCTGGCCCGCAGAATACAGAGCAAAGGAGAAAAGACGATGAGTTTCGACGCATTTGATACCGCGAAGCTGGATGAGTACGCCGCGAAGGCAAAAGCGTCCTGGGGAGAGACCACCGCGTATAAGGAGTTTGAGAAGAAGACGGAAGGCCGTAGCAAAGAGGAGGACGCTTCTCTTGCCGGGCAGATGATGGGGATCTTCAGGGAATTCGGGGCGGTAAAGGACGGGGATCCCGCTTCCGAAGAAGCCCAGGCTCTCGCCGGAAAACTGCAGGACTTCATTACGGAACATTACTATACCTGTACGAAGGAGATCTTCAGCGGACTGGGAAAGATGTATGCCGCCGGCGGGGAGTTTACCGAAAATATCGACAAGGCCGGAGGCCGGGGCACGGCAGCGTTCGCTGCGGCGGCGATCGAGATCTTTTGCAGATAGCCGCGGGATATGACAACGTCAGGCCGCCGGGAGCTCCAGCGGTTTTTTGCTAATGAAGACCTCCGGCTCCTTCGCAGAAGTAAAGGATAAATACAGAACCTATTTTATAACCAAAATGGGCCGATTTTGGGCTACTAACCTATTTTTAACATTTTTTTTGGGTATAAGAGGCGAAAAATGAGTAGAGGTGACGAGTAAAGGAAAAAGCCTGAAATCTGTTGAGATTCCAGGCTTTTTTGATAGTTGCAGGGCTTCTTAACGCTTGCTGAACTGAGGAGCGCGACGAGCCGCTTTGAGGCCATATTGATTGGGAATGACTATCTTTTTCCCTTGATTTTATGCGGGATTTGGAGCCTGCCCCTTCGAGTTCCCCTCACCCGTAACAGCATCGCTGTTTTTCTCAGATATTTGGGCTCTTGGATCATCCGTGGTTTTCAATGCATCTTGCACGACTGCGGATAACTCTTCAGGAGTATTATACTTCATTTTTGCATAAATGTCCATCGTCACCTGACTGTTCTTGTGCCCTGCGAGATACTGGACCGTCTTCGGATCTACACCTGCTGCGATCAGATTGGTGATGTAGGTGTGCCGCAGAATATGCGGTGAGACTACGAAATCCAAGCAGTAGTACAGATTTTTGTCTGTCCGACAGCGTTCGCCTTTTTCCGGATAAAACTGATGTCGGATCGCCTGTCCGTTGATATAGCGATATATCGTGCGTTCTTTGGTCGTTCGGACCTTGATATAGTTCCAAAGACGCATGAACTGGGTCTCTGCCAAAGGATTGCCGTTACTATCCGAGATAACGAAATCGGAATTGCTCTTTTCCTTTTCTTCCCGAAGGCATTTGACAAGGCAGCTCGGGATAGGAATATCGCGGCGGGCAGCAGCGGTCTTCAGATCGGTGTTGACGACCGGCCGGTTATGTTCAGAGTGCCAGGCTCGCCTGACAGAGATATATGGAACTTTTTCATCCAGGAAGACACAGTCCCACTGCAGCGCCAGGATTTCCTCTCTCCTAAGTCCTGCATATAGCCCGATCATCACGAACAGATACGGAGGAAGCTCCTTGACGGTGTCAAGGAGAAGGTTGACCTGCTCGTCACTTAAGGGAAAACGTTCTTTCGGCGACGTACCGCCTTTCGGAGGAATCTTCTTCGAAGGATTATAAGTAATCAGTTTACTGTACTCAGCTGAGTAGAAGATGCTCTTGAAAAGCATGTTGACGGTCGCGTAAGTATGAGCCGAAAGCTTTGATACCGGGACCATTGCCATCTTGATGTCGTCTGCAGTAACATCCTTCATATACATGTGGCCCAGTGGCTTGACGATATAGTTCTTGACTGCTCTGGCGTATCCATCCAGTGTTCGGGGACGGATATGGGCAGAGTGCATGTGCAGCCATTTCGCGGCGTATTCTTCAACCGTCGGGTTTTCTTTTCTGAATTTGGCATCAGCGATCTCAGCCTTTTTCTTTTGGACTTTTTGAAAAAGCTCCTCACAGGTTTTTCCATAGAGTTCTATCTGTTTTCCGTCTTCGTCCCGCAGCCTTGTGCGGTAATACAACTTGCCTTTCCGGATTAAATGTCCGTACTCGGGTATTTCCTCTTTTTTCTTTGCCATGTCCTTTTCCTCTTTTCATTTTGATTTATATGAAAGAAGAGGAGTCGTCCCCCTCTTCTTTGTGTTCTGGTTTCATGCGTGTTGGGGATTGCTGTCCCATTGGTCGAACGTATCCGTGAGGGCACCAATAAGATCATTCGGCCTGTTGTATTTGACTTTTGCATAAATATCCATCGTGATCCTGCTGTTTTCGTGTCCGGCGAGATACTGCACAGTCTTGGGATCCACACCAGCTGCAATCAGGTTGGTGATATACGTGTGTCGAAGCTGATGGGGTGTCACCTCAAAGTCGAGGCAGTATGTCACATGGCCATTGTTACGGGCTTTTGCTCCAAGCTCCGGATAGAGCATGTAGTTGGTATATTTCCCATTTACCTTTTTCCTCGCCAGACGAGGCTTGGCTATCCGGACAACGACGTGATGCCAAAGACGCTTGAACTGAGTGTAGGACAGAGGTTCGCCGTCACTGTTGCTGACAACATAAATAGATTTTGCAGTTCTTCTGGCTTCCCGCAGACATGCGGTCAGACAGTCCGGAAGCGGAACTTTCCTCTTGGCGGCCTTTGTTTTTAACTCGGTAGAGACTATAGGCCGGTTGTGTTCGGTGTGCCAAGCACGGTGAACGACAAGATACGGGGCTTTAGTGTCCAGAAAGACACAATCCCACTGCAAACCGAGAATCTCTTCCCGGCGCAGGCCAGCATACAGACCCAGCATCACGAAAACGTATGGGGGAAGACCTTTGATGGTATCTAACAGTTTTTTCACCTGCTCATCAGTCAGCGCTTCTCGTTCTCTTTGTGGTATACCGCCGTTCTTTTTTGAAAGATATCGAGTCGGATTGTCTGTTATGAGCCGACTTTCTTCCGCCGAACTGAAAATGCAGCGGTAGAGAATATTGACTGATTTGAAAACCGAAGCCGATTTCTTCGAAGCGCTGACCAGGGCAAGTTTTATATCATCGGCTGTCACATCGTCCATATGTTTGTCTCCGAGCGGTTTGATAATATAGTTCTTGACCTTGGAGGTATAGTCGATCATAGTGTTTGGCCGGACCTGGGCGGACTGCATGAACAGCCATTTTTGGCAGTATTCTTTAACGGTAGGAGACGCTTTGGAAACAGTGTTGTTCGCTTGTTTTACGACAGGGGAATAAACCTTGTCGCATAGTTCATCCAGCGACCGTCCGTAAAGAGCTATCTTTTTCCCTTTTTCGTCATGGACGAAGGTCCTGAAGTAATCGCGCCCATGAATGTTGACGATCCCATATGGGAACCTTGGATCCTGCTTATATTGCATGTTTTCTTCACCTCCTTTCCCTGTAATGCTTCGGAATCAGCGAATCCGATTCCGGGCATTGCTTGTTCCTTTTGCTCCGACCGGCTTTGCCCTGTGAGTAGCTCTTGCGATATATTCCTGGAGACCTGCCTCCGTGAAGTAGACACAGCCGTTTTCGACATACTGCACGTATGAGATTTGACCTTCGGTTCTGGCGAGATCCAGAGTTGTTAAGCTGATCCCCAGAATCTGAGCGGCCTCTTTTCTGGTAAGAAGTTTGTCCATATCTTTCCCCTTCCGTTCATTCGGTACAATCGCTGGGGGTAAAGATCCGGTCGCCTTCTCGAACATATTTCTTTATGAGCTGTTTCGCAAAGGTTCCAGTAATGTGTTTCTTCCGATTTGGCACGCTTGACTTCTTGTTGAAGAGGTAGTAGTCGAAACCGTACCTGGTGTTACAGAAATCACAGATGTCCTTCTTTACCTGTTTCTTGTCTATACGCATCAGGCTATTCCCCGGAGTTGTATAGAACTGACTTGCGCATCTGCCGCAAAGGCAGATCACGGTGGCACTGTTCGTCTTTTCGCTGTTTGTCATGGTTTGTTGTCCTTTCCTGTTTTTTTGCCCGGAGAGATGTCCTCTCACATGGGAGAACGTGGGAAGGCGCATTTTATAAGGCTCGGTCGAAAAAAATTGAAAACCTTATTTTCTTAAGTCGGACAGAGAGGAAATGAATGGGAATAGATAAAGAAAAAGCGCACGGCAGGATGTGCTGTGCGCTGGGTGAGATCTGTATAAAGAAGAATATTGCGGGGATAATCCGGTGGTAAAGCAGGGACACGCCCTATTCGGTCTGGTCATATCCGGTCAAAAAATGACGGACCGTACCGTACAAAAAAGTGTCCGGACAGAGTATCGGCTGGGCAGAAAAACCTCCTTTAGACGGGCTACCCTATTAGGACGGTAACACAACTTAAAATGCTCTGTCTTGAATTTCCGGTTCCCCACTGAATTAACAAAAAAGGGCCGGTTCCCCACTAATTTAACACAAAAATGCCCGTGAAACCTGTTCAGACCTTGTCAAAACAGGAGAGAGAAAAGCAAAAGAAAAACCGCGTAAATCCCTTGGAAATACGCGGTTTTTCGATGGTTGCAAGGGTTTCTCAACGCTTGCTGAACTGAGGAGCACGACGGGCTGCTTTGAGGCCGTACTTCTTGCGCTCTTTCATACGAGGGTCGCGGGTCAGGTAGCCGGCCTTCTTTAAGGTGGGACGGAACTCGCCGTCGACCTTCAGAAGGGCGCGGGCGATGCCGTGGCGGATCGCGCCGGCCTGGCCGGTGAAGCCGCCGCCCTTAACGGTGACGATGGCATCGTACTTGCCGAGGGTCTCGGTGGCAGCCAGGGGCTGACGGACCACGACCTTTAAGGTTTCCAGACCGAAGTATTCTTCGATGTCGCGCTTGTTAACGGTGATCTTGCCGGTGCCGGGGATCAGATACACGCGGGCAATGCTCTTTTTGCGTCTGCCGGTTCCATAATACTGAGTCGCCATGATCTAATCCTCCTTAAGCTTCGATCTCAAGCACTTCGGGCTGCTGGGCAGCGTGCGGGTGCTCAGGACCTGCATAGACGTGCAGCTTCTTGTACATCTGGTTGCCAAGGGTTCCCTTGGGGAGCATGCCGCGGACCGCTTTTTCGATAACGGTGGTGGGCTTCTCGGCCAGCATCTCGCGAAGCGTGGTGGTCTTTAAGCCGCCGACGTAGGCGCTGTGATGCGCATACACCTTGTCATCCAGCTTTTTGCCGGTGACGGCAACCTTTTCCGCATTAATGACGATCACGTAATCGCCGGTATCAACATGAGGGGTGAAGATGGGCTTGTTCTTGCCGCGCAGCACAGAAGCGACTGTCGCAGCCAGACGGCCGAGCGTCTTCCCGTTTGCATCAACCACGTACCATTTTCTCTCAATGGTCTCCGGGTTGGCCATGAATGTATTCATGGGGAGTGCCTCCTTAAAGTCTTTTTCAAATATATGTTTGGGCCGCTCTCCTAAAGCCTTTCCTCACCGGGGCAGGTTCTTGGAAGGCCTCAAAAGGCAAGCTTCACAATTATAGGGCAGAAGTTGTTGTCTGTCAACGGTTTTTTGCAAAAAAATCGGGGCTGCCTGATAAAAAAAGAAAGCGCCGGATGCAGCCCGGACGAAACGGCCCGCCGGGAAGATAAAGGCAGGAGAGGATGACAGAAATCGGCGGATCCGCCGACGGTTTTGCTTGCTTTTCGCACCGGAGGCGGTTATAATAATAGCCGACCTGATTTTAGGAGGAAAGACATGGAAAGCAACGATTCTTTCTTACGGCCCGAATCGACCGAGATCAATCTGCACGACGTTTTTTGGTATATTCTCAAGAACTGGATCATTCTTTTGGTCTGCATGGCGGTTTTCGGCGCCATGCTGGGACTTTATAAGCGCAGCTCTCAGGCGAAGACCGTAGCCGCCTCGGAAGAATCGGTGGCGGAATACAACGCCCTGTCCGATGAGGCTAAGGCAAAGATCAAAGCTGCCGACGTTCCGAAACTGGTGGAGAAGAGCACGATCAACAGTGCCTTTAAGAAATATCTGATCCTCGGCGCCTTCGTGGGCCTGATCCTCGGCGCCGCCGTGCTGGCCGTTTACTTCGTCATCATGGGATATCTCCCGAATTCGACGGCGGTGCGGAACCGCTATCAGCTGCCGACCTTCGGGATCCTGCCGAACAGCAAGATCTCCGGCCTGAACCGGAAGATCATGAACAAGCTGACCTACCGGGCGAATCTGCCCTGGGAGGAAGCGGTCCGGCTGACGGCCGCCAATCTGGCGATGCACCTGAGGGCGTCGGAGGAGCTGCTGCTGGTGGGAACGGTTCCCAAGAAGACGCTGGATAAGATCCGCAAGGAGCTGCTGACGGTCCTGGACGTGCACGTCGAGACGGCCGGCAACCTGAACAATCAGGCTTCCGCCGTGCTGGCGCTGTCCCGCGGCGCCAAGGTCGTCTGCGTGGAGAAGGTGCTGAAGAGCAAACAGGTCTACGTGGATTTTGAGATGGATACGCTGGCGGCTTCGAAGTCGCACTGCATCGGATTCATTCTGGTTGAATAGTGCAATCGCGTTGAGATTGACGCTGCGCGTCAATCTCAACGCGGCTGTCGCCGCATAAAAAGAACACCGGGTATTCATTAAGGAGCAAGCTCCTCTCAGAATACCCGGTGCTCTTTTTGCGCTGGCTTGTAGCTTACGCAGTCACTCCTGCTCGGTCGGGTATTCCGACTTGCCGGTAACGGCGCGCTTGATGATCTTGCCCATGCGCTTTAAGGCATAGGGGCCGACCAGCTTCATCATTTCCTCCGCCGTATGCATGTCGGAGGCGGCCGGGATATCGCGCGTTAAGTGGATCGCGTCGAATTCGCAGCGGGTCGTGCACAGACCGCAGCCGATGCACTGGTTCAGGTCGACCGTGGTCGCGCCGCAGCCGAGACACCGCTTTGCTTCTATCTTCACCTGCTCTTCGGTGAGCGGCAGGCGCAGATCCTTGAAGGTCTCGCGGGCCGTGCCGGGCAGGGAGCCCGGACGCTGGCGCTCGGCGTTGTCAAAGCCTTCGGGCTTCGTGATATCATCGCGGTTGAACTCGATGAACTCCCGCAGGTCGCGGCCGATGGTCATGGACTGGCCCGGATGCACGAAGCGGTTGATGGAGACCATCCCTTCTCTGCCGTCCGCGATCGCGTCGATGGCAAACCGCGCGCCGTGGCGGATGTCGCCGCCGACAAAGATATCCGGCTCCGCCGTCTGTCTCGTGACGGGATCCGCGACCGCCGTGCCGCCGCCCCTGAGTTCCACTTTGCTGCCGGCGAGCAGATCTCCCCACTCCGCCGACTGGCCGATAGCCATCAGCACATGGCTGCACGGGATCGTGACGGTATCATCCTCGTCATACTTCGGCGCGAACCTTCCGTCCGCGTCCTTCACGGACAGGCACTTCTTAAATACGATACCGGTGACCGCGCCGTTCTCCGTCAGGACCTCCTTCGGGCCCCAGCCGTTCATGACCCTGATGCCTTCCTCGCGGGCCTCTTCGACCTCGTCGCGGGCGGCGGGCATTTCATTTTCGGACTCAAGGCAGAGCATCGTGACGGAATCCGTGCCGGTGCGGAGGGCAGTGCGGGCGACGTCGACCGCGACATTGCCGCCGCCGACAACAACAACGTCGCCGTCCAGTGTTTCGTCATGGTTCAGGTTGACGCGCCGCAGGAAGTCAACTCCGGTTTCAACACCGCTCGCATCTTCGCCCGGCACACCGGCGAGTCTTCCGCCCTGAGCGCCAATCGCGACATAGAATGCCTTGTAGCCTTCATGCCGGAGATCCTGGATCGTTACATCTTTACCGACTTCAACACCGCATTTGAACTCAACGCCCATCTGACGGAGGACATCGATTTCGGCATCGATGACATCTTTTTCAAGACGGAATGCAGGAATGCCGTATGTCAGCATGCCGCCCGGTTTTTCTTCTTTTTCGAAGATGGTGACCGGATAGCCGTTGGTGCGAAGATAGTAGGCGCAGCTCATGCCGGCAGGACCGGCACCGATAATGGCGATCTTGAATTCGTCGCCCCAGAAGCCGCCGTCGCGGTCATGTTTTTCACAGAGCGGAACGAAGCGGTTTTCCTGCTTCAGTTCCTGTGCCGCGATGAACTTCTTGATTTCGTCGATTGCGACCGGCTGATCGATCAGACCTCTGGTGCAGGCATCTTCACA
>JAEEGF011572290.1_pt1 | contig 12107 bp, 7 predicted proteins | sample 9134171 | NCBI WGS metagenome assembly JAEEGF01 (sample SAMN16246542, study PRJNA631951) | gut metagenome | biome: gut microbiome; feature: rumen; material: AP-attached | host: Bos | place: Iran: Karaj | collected 2018-10 | reverse complement strand
TGACCACTTCCTTGCCGCCCATGTCGGAGAGGACCCTCTTGTAGGCCTCAAACTGGTAATCCTCGGTGGGATAATCGTCGCAGTTGAGGTAGAGGAACTCGCTGCGGAAGAGGCCGATGCCGCCGCCGTCGTTTTCCAGCACGGCGTGCACATCCTCGGGGTTGCCGATGTTGCAGTAGACCCGGATCTCCTGTCCGTCTTTGGAGACATTGGGCTGGCCCTTCAGCTGATTGAGCAGCTCCTGTCGCTTCAGGATCTCCGCCCGCTTCTTCATGAGTCGGGCCCGGGTCTCCTCATCCGCGTCCAGCACCACCGAGCCGGTGCCGCCGTCCACGATGACTTCCCGCCCCTGATACTCAGGCTTCAATTGATCCCCCACGCCGATGATGGCGGGGATGCCCATGGTGCGGGCCAGGATGGCGGTGTGGCTGGAGCCGGAGCCGCCGGAGGTGACAAAGCCCAGGATCTTGCTCTTGTCCAGCTGCACGGTCTCGCTGGGAGCCAGATCGTCGGAGGCCAGGATCACCGGCACCTCGGAGTCGATGCCGCCCTGCACCACGCCCATGAGGATGCCCACGATGCGGGTGGAGATGTCCTTCACGTCGGCGGCGCGGGCCTTGAAGTACTCGTCGTCCATGGCGGCGAAGGCCTCCGCCTGGATGGCGCCGGCGTCGGTGACGGCGGCCTCGGCGTTGAGCCCCTGCTCCTTGATGAAGCCCTCAATGGCCTCTTCGTAGTCCAGGTCCTCGCACATCATCTGGTGGGTCTCAAAAAGCATGGCGGCCTCGTCGCCGGCCTCGGCCCTGGCCTTCTCGGCCAGCTCACCCAGCTGCTCGATGGCCTTGGCCTGGGCCTCCTTGAAGCGGGCAAACTCCGCCTCCCGGTCCTCCACCTGGCGGCGGGTGAAGGTGCCCTTGGCTCTCTGGTAGAAATACAGGGGTCCCGCGGCAACGCCGGTGGAAACGCCCTTGCCCTGAATGGTGATCATAAGACGATTCTCCTTTTTCGTTGAGAATAGAAAAATACGGCTGTCTCGGGGGCAGCCGTATTTTCTGTGCCTGCTTACAGGTTGGCCTTGAAGAAGTTCTCCAGGGCGGCGGCCACAGCGGCCTCGTCGCCGCCGTCGATGCTGACGGTGACAGTGTCGCCCTGCTTGATGCCCATCTGCATCAGGGCCATGAGCTTGAGGGCGTTGACGCTCTTTTCACCCTTGGTGATGGTGACGGCAGAACCGGCGAAGGACTTGATCTCCTTGACCAGCAGGCCGGCGGGACGGGCGTGGATGCCCACGGGATCGGTGATGGTGTAGTTGAAAGTCGTCATGATAGCTTCCTCCGTATGTAAAGTTTATTGGATTACTTGATGCCGCATTCCACGCCTTCCAGGTCGTCGGAGTTGGTGAGCAGCATGACCACGGTGTCATTGTAGCCGGCCTTGGCGATGGCGTCCCGATCAAAGCCCAGCAGCTTCTGGCCGGCCTTGACCTCGGCGCCTTCCTCCACAAAGGCGGTGAAGCCCTCGCCCTGCATGTTCACGGTGTTCACGCCCACGTGGATCAGCACTTCCATGCCGTCCTTCTCCAGGGTGACGGCGTGCTTGGTGTCGAACACGGAGGTCACGGTGCCGTCAAAGGGAGAGAGCACGATGCCGTCCTCGGGGACGACGCCGATGCCGTCGCCCAGGATGCCGGCGGCAAAGGTCTCATCGGGGATCTCCTCCCGGGCGATGACCTTGCCCTTGCAGGGCTGCAGCAGCTCGCCGGCGGCGCAGCGCACCACGGAGGGCATGGGCTCGGCGGGCGCTTCCTCCACGGGAGCGGCCTTCTTCTCCTCGGGCTTGTCTTCCTTCCAGATGATCCAGGTCAGCGCGAAGGCCACGCCCGCGGCGATGAGCAGCTCAACCAGGTACAGGGGAACATTGTTCACAGCGGGGATAGCGGGGATGCCGGTCACGCCGTAGACCGGAGCGCCCAGTCCGAACAGCGCGCCGAAGAGGGCGCCGACAGCGCCGCCGGCCATGCCGCAGAGGAAGGGCTTCATGAAGCGGAAGTTGATACCGAAGATGGCGGGCTCGGTGATGCCCAGGGAAGCGGAGAGGGAGGAGGGCAGAGCCACGGCCTTGGTCTTCTGGTTGTGGACCTTCAGCGCCACCGCAAGGCAGGCGCCGAACTGTGCGAAGTTCGCGGCGGAGGCGATGGGCATCCAGGTGTTGAGACCGGTCTGGGCGATCATGCCGGCTTCGATGACGTTGTACATGTGGTGCAGGCCCATGACCACGGTCCAGGGGTAGATGGCGCCCATGACCAGGGAGCCGAAGAGGGAGCTTGCCAGCCACTTGGCGCCGGCCAGCACCCAGTTCTCCAGAATGGAGAAGATGGGGCCGATGATGGTGAAAGTGATGAACGCGGTGACAAGCACGGTGCAGAGCGGGGTCACGAAGAGGTCGATCATCTCGGGGACCTTTTTATGCAGCCACTTCTCCACCGTGGACATGAGAAGCACTGCCAAAATCACCGGGATGACGTGGCCCTGATAGCCCACCTGCTGGACATTGAAGAAGAACAGGTGCCATGTCGGGATCTCGCCGGCGGCGTAATTGCCCACCGTCCAGGCGTTGATCAGTGCGGGATGGACCATCATCAGGCCGATGACGGCGCCCAGGAAGATGTTTCCGCCGAAAACACGGGCGGAGGAAACGGCCACCAGAACGGGCAGCAGGGCGAAGGCGGTATTGGCCACCAGATCCAGGAAGCTGTACCAGTCGCTGTTGCCGAATGCGGGCCAGAATTTGGGGATGGCTTCCACCAGACCCATCATCAGGCCGGAGGCCACGATGGCGGGCAGGATGGGGACGAACACGTCGCCGGGGGTCTTGAGGATCTTCTTCCACAGGGGCATACGGGAGGCGGCCGCGGCCTTCACGTCCGCCTTGGTGGCGGCGGTGAGCCCGGTGACGGCCAGGAACTCGTCATAGACCTTGTTGACGGTGCCGGTGCCGATGATCAGCTGGAGCTGACCGTTGGAGTCGAAGAGGCCTTTGACGCCCTCCACCTCCTCCAGGGCCTTGGTGTTGATCTTGCTGTTGTCCGCGATCACCAGCCGCAGACGGGTGGCACAGTGTGCCGCGCTGATGATGTTCTCTTTTCCGCCCAGATGGGAAAAGATCTCCTCAGCACATTTACGGTAGTCAAGCGCCATATCGTTTCTCTCTCCTTTTCCAGCGGCCGGCAGCGCCGTCCCCGCTTGATAAAACCATTTTATATGATAGTTTCGGCGTTGTAAACAATGAATTGGATACAGAACGGTGAATTTTTTGTGACGCGTCCGTCAGATCAGCCCCAGCGCGGCGAAGCCGCGGGCCAGACCGTCCTCCTCCACGGAGGGGCAGACCATGGTGCTGTGCTTTTTCAGGGTGGGGCTGCCGTTGTCCATGCACACGCTGACGCCCACGGTCTGGATCATCTCCAGGTCGTTCATGCTGTCGCCGAAGCCGACGGTGTCCGCCGGGTCCACTCCCAGGGCCCGGGCCACCAGCAGGACGCCCTTGCCCTTGTCGAATTTCCGGTTGATCAGCTCGCCGTTGATGCAGTTGGCGCCGGCCATATCCTGGACCAGGAAGTAGAAGTCCTTCTCCAGGGCGTCTATGGCGGGCCGGAGCTGGTCCGCCGAGGCGCACATGAAGACGATCTTGTAGATGGGCCGGCCGTCGTATTCCCGCATGGGCCGGATGCCCAGATCCTTTTCCAGGGCCTCCCGCCAGCGGAGCAGCTCGCTGTTGCCGCCGGAGCTGCGTTGCAGGAATTCGCCCATGCCCTCGTCGCAGTAGCTGCCGTCCTTGGCCTCGATGGTGCGCAGGACGCCGCCCTCGGCCAGCAGGCGCAGGGCCGTGACGCGCTGCTCCTCCGTCATGGGGCAGTCGTAGAGGACCTTGTCCCCGCAGACCACGTAGCCGCCGCCGCTGGCCACCGCCCCGTCGAACCCGTAGGCCAGCACGGGGGAGAGCATGTCCAGGTTCCGGCCGGTGCAGAGGAACACCTTGTGTCCCGCCGCCCGGGCCTTCCGGATGGCGTCCAGGGCGCTTTGGGGCGGCACGTTGCTGCCGGGGGAGGTGAGGGTGCCGTCGATGTCCAGGAAGATCAGCTTCTTATTCATGGGAGGGCTCCTTTCCGTCTCTGTCAAAATCGCACAGCAGCCAGACGAAACCGCCGGCGGGTACGGGTATATCCATCATCTCCACCGGCTCCCCGGTGAGAAGATCCCGGAAATCGCCCAGCTCCACCACGCAGACCTGGCGGTCCCGGTCGGCGAAGTTGAACAGGGCCACCAGCTTCTCCCCCTGCCAGTACCGGCCCACGCCCAGCACGCCGTCGTCGTGGGTGTTGACCACCCAGATGTCGGCCCGGGCGTCGAAGCACCGGTGGGCGGCGCGGAGCCGCTCCAGCTGCCGCAGGGAGGTGAAGACCCGGCCCTCCGGCGCGGCGGGATCCGTCCGCCGGCCGGCGGCCTCCCAGTCCATCCGCCCCCGGTGGAGGAAGCGGCTGTCGGCGGCCTTCAGGGGGTCGTCGTGGTAGGCGTAGTCGTTCTCCCGGGCCACCTCGTCGCCGCTGTAGAGCACCGGGATGCCGCTGAGGGTAAACATGTAGGCGTGGAGCATCACGTCCAGCCGGACGGCCCAGTCCAGTTTGGCGTCGTCTTTCTCATACCGGGCGGCCTCGATCCCGCACAGGGAGGCGGTGGTGCCGCACAGCCGGGCGTCCCGCAGGCGGGGATCGTCGTTGTACAGCTCGCCCCGGGCGGGGCTGCCGGGCCAGCGGCCGGTGAGGTAGTCGTTGAGGTACTTCTTGTGGGCGGCCTCGTCGAAGCCGAAGCCCGCCAGATAGGCGTAGTCCAGGCCCCAGCCGATGTCGTCGTGGCAGCGGAGATAGTTGAGGAAGGTGTACTCCCGGGGCAGGGCGAACACCTGGCCCAGCTGGTGGCGCAGCAGCCGCACGTCCCGGGTGGCCACCGTGTGCCAGGTGCTGGCCATGGTGGTCACGTTGTAGAGCAGATGGCACTCGGGCTTCTCCACCGGGCCGAAGTAGGGCACCACCTTGGACGGCTCCATGACCACCTCCCCCAGCAGCAGGGTGCCGGGGCAGACGATCTCGCATACAATGCGCATGATACGCACCAGAGTGTGGACCTGGGGCAGGTTGCGGCAATTGGTGCCCAGCTCCTTCCAGATGTAGGGCACCGCGTCCAGACGGATCACGTCCACGCCCCGGTTGCACAGGTAGAGCATGTTCTCCGTCATGTCGTTGAACACGACGGGATTGGCGTAGTTCAGGTCCCATTGATAGGGGTAGAAGGTGGTCATCACCACCTTGCCCGCCTCGGGGCACCAGGTGAAGTTGCCGGGGGCGGTGGTGGGGAAGACCTGGGGCACCGTCTTCTCATAGCGACGGGGGACGTCCCAATTGTCGAAGAAGAAGTAGCGGTCCTGGAACTCCTTTTCGCCGGCCCGGGCCCGGCGGGCCCACTCGTGGTCCTCGCTGGTGTGGTTCATGACGAAGTCCAGGCACAGGGCGATGCCCCGGGCGTGGCAGTCCTCCGCCAGGGCGGCCAGATCCTCCATGGTGCCCAGGGACGGCTGGACCTTCCGGAAATCCGACACGGCGTAGCCGCCGTCGCTGCGGCCCTCCGGGCTCTCCAGCAGGGGCATCAGGTGCAGGTAGTTGACGCCGCAGTCGGCGATATAGTCCAGCTTCCCGCGGACGCCGGACAGATCGCCGGCAAAGGCGTCGGCGTACATCAGCATGCCCACCAGCGAGCGGCTCCGGTACCAGTCCGGATAGGCCACTCTGGCTTCGTCCAGCGCCTTCAGCGTCTCGCTGCGCTCCTCCCAGCACCGCCGCAGCATGGCCAGGAAGTACCCGTAGGCGTTCTGGTCGCCGTGATAGAGAGAGAGATAGAGCTGCCGCAGCTCCTCCTCGCGGGGGCGGAGGCGTTCCAGGAACGCCTCGTTCCAGTTTTGTTCCATAGCATATCCTCCGGGATGAACGGCCGGCGCCGCCCGGTATAGCGCCCGGAGCGGACCTGACCATATTTCAGAAATTTCTCTCCCTCTATTTTACAGGGAGTTTCGCCCCGTGTCAATGCGCGAAGCGGTCCGGCACGGGGGCGGAGACGGGCCCAATCGCACAAATCGGAGCCGCCCGTTTTTGGCAATCTTTACAAAAAGCGGGGGAAGGGGGCGGGCCCGCTTTACTTTGCTAAACGATTATGGTACGATACAAACGCAGCCGGAGGGCACAGCGGCGGCCGGAGAAGCCAATCCACCATGGTTTCGCCGGCCGGCGGCTCCGCTGCGCGGCGCGGATGCCCGGGACGATCAGGGCCCCGCGCAAATCTGTTAGGAGGTAGAGAAATGGAAAAGAATCGCAAGTTCAAAGTACCCCACGTATTCTCGCTGCTGATGCTGGTGATTCTGTTCTGCTCGATTCTGACCTATATCGTCCCCGCGGGCGTGTATGACAGAGTTGACTTTACGGATCCCAATACCGGCAGCACCAGGACCATCATCGACCCCGATTCCTTCCACTACGTGGATAAGACCCCCGTGGGCCTGATGACCTTCCTGTCCTCCCTGGCCGGTGGTATGGCCAAGGCTTCCGACATCATTTTCTTCGTGTTCATTGTGGGCGGTTCCATCGGACTCCTGCAAGACAGCGGCGCAATAGAAGGTGGATTGTTGCGCCTGGCCAAGAAGCTGCAGGGCAAAGAGCTGATCGTCATCCCTGTGGTCATGATCCTCATCACCACCCTGTCCGTCATCATGGGCGCCTGCGAGGAGATGATCCCGCTGATCCCCATCATGGTGGCACTGGCGCTGCAGGTGGGCTTTGACTCCATCACCGGTACGGCGATGATCATCGGCTCCACCGCCTGCGGCTTCTCCTGCTCCATCCTGAACCCCTTCAACGTGGGCGTTGCCCAGGGCATCGCGGAGCTGCCCCCCTTCAGCGGCGCCTGGTACCGCATCGTCATGTTGGCAGTGATGCTGGGCATCACCATCTTCATGATCTGCCGCTACGCCATGAAGGTCAAGAAGAACCCCACCCTCAGCCCCATGTACGAGTTCGACCGGACCCGCGAGGAGCTGAACGTGGACGAGAAGGACGTGAAGTTCGGCACCCGTGAGAAGATCTGCCTGATCATCTTCCTGCTGACCATCGTCCTGCTGGTCTGGGGCGTTATCGCCAAGGGCTGGTACTTCTATGAGATCGGCGCCCTGTTCCTGGGCATGGCCATCCTGGTGGCCTTCGTCTCCCGGATGGGTCTGGACGGCTTCGGCAAGTCCCTGGCCAACGGCATGACCAACATCTGCTCCGGCGCTCTGGTCATCGGCTTCGCCACCGGCATCCTGTACGTCCTGACCGAGGGCAACATCCTCGACACCATCCTCCACGCCGCTGCCAGCGTGCTGCAGCACCTGCCCTCCGCTCTCACGGCCGTGGGCATGTACATCTTCCAGTGCCTGATGAACTACCTGATCCCCTCCGGCTCCGGCCAGGCCGCCGTCACCATGCCCATCCTGGCGCCGCTGTCCGACCTGGTGGGCGTCACCCGTCAGACCGCCGTCGTCTGCTTCCAGCTGGGCGATGGTATCTCCAACGCCATCACGCCCACCAGCGGCGTGCTGATGGCCTCCCTGGCTCTGGCTAAGATCCCCTGGGAGAAGTGGGCCAAGTGGTTCCTGCCCATCATGCTGGTCCAGTACGGCCTGGGTATCGTCTTCGTGGTGGTGGCTCAGCTCATCCACCTGGGGCCGTTCTAAGCCGGACCGCGTAGAGCGACGAAAGCCAGACAGGAGGCAGTATGGATAAGCAGCTCATCGAACAGGTATCCGCCGCGGCGGAGGCGCTGCGCGCCGAGCTGACGGAGATGTCCCGGACCATCCACGACAACCCGGAGCTGGGCGGCCAGGAGTTCCTGGCCCAGCGGCTGCAGGTGGACCTGCTGCGCAAGTACGGGTTCGAGGTGGAGGAGAACTACTGCGATTTCCCCACCGCTTACCGGGCCGTCTACAAGGGCAAAAAGCCCGGCCCCAAGATCGCCATGCTGGCCGAGTACGACGCCCTGCCCAAGCTGGGCCACGGCTGTGGCCACAACCTGATTGCCATGATGTCCGTGGGCTCCGGCATCGCCATGCGGGAGTTCGCCGATGAGTTCGGCGCCGAGATCTACGTCTACGGCACCCCGGCGGAGGAGACCGCCGGCACCAAGGTGGAGATGTCCAAGCGGGGCGTGTTCAAGGACATGGACGTGGCCATGATGGCCCATCCGGCCAACGAGAACAGCAGCTCCATCAACTCCATGGCCATCTTCTGCCGCCGGTTCGAGTTCTTCGGCAGGGCGGCCCACGCCGCCTCCGCCCCGGAGCAGGGCCTCAACGCGCTGGACGCCATGATCAACTTCTTCAACCTGATCAACGCCCTGCGCCAGCAGACCAAGGACGACGCCCGCATCCACGGCGTCATCCAGAACGGCGGCGAGGCCCCCAACATCATCCCCGACTACACCAGCGCCCTGTTCTATATCCGCAGCAGCAAGACCGCCCAGCTGGAGAAGCTGATGGAGCGGGTGGAGGAGTGCGCCAAGGGCGCCGCCCTGGGCACCGGCACCACCGTGAAGATCACCCCCGACGAGGTGGACTTCAAGGACACCTGCAGCAACATGTATCTCAACGAGCTGGCCTGCCGGCAGATGGAGCTGCTGGGGGTGCCCATGCGCCGCCTGGGCGATACGCCCCATATGGGCTCGTCCGACCTGGGCGACGTGAGCTACGAGTGCCCCTCCATCCAGCTCAACAGCTGGATGGGCCCCCCGCTGCGGGGCAAGAACTACTACGGCCACACCGTGGAGTTCGAGGAGATGGCCTGCACCCAGACCGCGTTCGACAACGCCATGAACTTCATCAAGGGCTTTGTCATGACGGCCATCGAGCTGATGACGGACCCGTCCCATCTGGCGGCCATCTGGGAGGAATTCGCCCGGATGGAGAGGTAGAGAAAACCAAACGGCTTTCAGGAGCCGGGAGATCCCGAGGGATCTCCCGGCCCTCTTTTTTTGCCGGGCGTTTGTGCAATTTACCATTCATATTTTGCAAGTTTCGCGTCATCGTCCGTCAAAAAACCGGGAAAAGCCCGCCGTCCGGCGGGGAGGGAGGGGGTGTTTTTGAAGAGCGGGCCGGGGGGAGATTCATGGCGCCGGCGGGGGGCCGGAAAACCGTGGTTATTTCGGAGAAAATGCGGGACAGACCGGAAAATACCGAAAAAACCTGTTGAATCGGCCGGATTTGTGATAGAATGATAAGCGGAAAAAGCGGCGGCCCCGCCGCGGGAATCACATGATACTACATGATACAGGAGGCTCGTTTATGATTCAACTGATCGATCACGGCGTCTATCTGGTGAACGGCGTTCCCCAGGACAGCGCACCCGTCTCCCGGGAGGAAGCCCGGCAGCAGACCATGGCCTGGAAGATCCTGCAGGCCCACAACGTGTCCGGCGATCCGGAGGAGCTGAAGGTGAGGTTCGACGCCATGGCGTCCCACGACATCACCTACGTGGGCATCATCCAGCAGGCCCGGGCCTCCGGCATGAAGGAGTTCCCCATCCCCTACGCCCTGACCAACTGCCACAACAGTCTGTGCGCCGTGGGCGGCACCATCAACGAGGACGACCACATGTACGGCCTGTCCGCCGCCAAGAAGTACGGCGGCATCTACGTGCCCGCCAACCAAAGCGTCATCCACTCCTACGCCCGCGAGGAGCTGACCCGCTGCGGCTCCATGATCCTGGGCTCCGACTCCCACACCCGCTATGGCGCCCTGGGCACCATGGCCGTGGGCGAGGGCGGCCCCGAGCTGGCCAAGCAGCTGCTGAAGAACACCTGGGACGTTCCCATGCCCCAGGTGGTGCTGGTGTACCTCACCGGCAAGCCCCGCCGCGGCGTTGGCCCCCACGACGTGGCCATCGCCCTGGTGAAGGCCACCTTCGCCAGCAAATTCGTCAACAACAAGGTCCTGGAGTTCGTGGGCCCCGGCATCGCCGAGCTGCCCATCGACTTCCGCAACGGCATCGACGTGATGACCACCGAGACCACCTGCCTGAGCTCCATCTGGGAGACCGACGAGGTGACCCGCGGCTTCTATGAGGCCCACAAGCGTCCCCAGGATTACGCCGAGCTCCATCCCGGCCAGTGCGCCTGGTATGACAGGATGATCACCATCGAGCTGGACAAGGTGGAGCCCATGATCGCTCTGCCCTTCCACCCCTCCAACGCCTGGACCATCCGGGAGTTCCTGGACAACGCCCAGGAGATCCTCCAGAAGGTGGAGGACGACGCCGCCCACCGCTTCCCCAAGGCGCACGTCCATCTGGTGGACAAGATCCACGACGGCGGCGTATGGGCCGACCAGGGTGTCATCGCCGGCTGCAGCGGCGGCCTGTTCGACAACATCACCGAGGCGGCCGACATCATCCGGGGCGGCAGCACCGGCAACGGCGCCTTCAGCTTCTCCGTGTATCCCACCTCCGTGCCCGTGTCCATGGAGCTGATGAAGATCGGCGCCACCGCCGACCTGCTGACGGCCGGCGCGGTCATCAAGCCCAGCTTCTGCGGCCCCTGCTTCGGCGCCGGCGACGTGCCCGCCAACAACGGCCTGTCCCTGCGTCACACCACCCGCAACTTCCCCAACCGCGAGGGCTCCAAGCCCGGCGAGGGCCAGTTCGCCGCCGTGTGCCTGATGGACTCCCGCTCCATCGCCGCCACGGCCCGCAACGGCGGCCGCATCACCCCGGCCACCGAGGTGGAGTATGAGCCCGTCCACCACGAGTACCACTTCGACAAGACCATCTACGAGAACCGCGTCTACTACGGCTTCGGCAAGGCCGATCCCAGCGTGGAGCTGGTCATGGGCCCCAACATCACCGACTGGCCCAAGATGTACGACCTGGGCGAGAACCTGCTGGTGGAGCTGGCCGCCGTCATCCACGATCCCGTCACCACCACCGACGAGCTGATCCCCTCCGGCGAGACATCCTCCTACCGCAGCAACCCCCTGCGCATGGCCGAGTTCACCCTGTCCCGCCGCGTGCCGGACTACGTGCCCCGCGCCAAGGAGATCGCCAAGACGGAGCTCCAGCGCCGCCACGGCGACTCCCCCTTCCACATCCGCGAGGTCCTGGGCCGCGTAGGCGACGCCAACGCCCTGATGGCCGACACCCAGTACGGCTCCGCCGTGTTCGCCAACCGTCCCGGCGACGGCTCCGCCCGCGAGCAGGCCGCCTCCTGCCAGAAGGTGCTGGGCGGCTTCGCCAACATCTGCTATGAGTACGCCACCAAGCGCTACCGCAGCAACTGCATCAACTGGGGCATCCTGCCCTTCACCATCGACGAGGGCACGCCCTTCGAGTACAACCCCGGCGACTGCCTGTTCGTTCCCGGCATCCGCGCCGCCATCAAGGAGGCCCGGGAGGACATCCCCGGCAAGATCATCCGCCAGAACGGCACCGTGGAGGACATCATGCTCCATATCCGCGGCCTGACCGACGACGAGCGGGAGATCCTGCTGGACGGCTGCCTGATGAACTACTACGCCAACAGAATGTAAGACGACTGCAAGACAGGAGGACAACGACTATGCAGAAGATCCAAATGAAGACGCCGCTGGTGGAGATGGACGGCGACGAGATGACCCGTATCCTGTGGCAGATGATCAAGGATCAGCTGATCACCCCCTTCGTGGACCTGAAGACCGAGTACTACGATCTGGGCCTGCTGCACCGCAACGAGACCAAGGACCAGGTCACCGTGGACGCCGCCAACGCCACCAAGCGCCTGGGCGTGGCCGTCAAGTGCGCCACCATTACCCCCAACAAGCAGCGCATGGAGGAGTATCCCCAGCTGACCGAGATGTGGAAGAGCCCCAACGGCACCATCCGTTCCATCCTGGACGGCACCGTGTTCCGCGCCCCCATCCTCATCGACTCCATCCATCCGGTGGTGAAGAACTGGAAGGAGCCCATCACCATCGCCCGTCCCGCCTACGGCGACGTGTACAAG
>JAEEGF011347604.1_pt1 | contig 12108 bp, 4 predicted proteins | sample 9134171 | NCBI WGS metagenome assembly JAEEGF01 (sample SAMN16246542, study PRJNA631951) | gut metagenome | biome: gut microbiome; feature: rumen; material: AP-attached | host: Bos | place: Iran: Karaj | collected 2018-10 | reverse complement strand
TTATAACTTTTCTTATCTGTCTTTTACATACTTCACAAAATTCCCGATCGAGATATCTCATCTCACAATTTTGATGCGGTCTGAAGCAGTCATTTACATTATTCTCGCTGAATGCGTAATGACCTACACCATTAACTCCATAAAGATCTGCCCATTTACATTTTGCAGGATCTGTTTCACATGTTCTGTTTGGTCCTTCATGTCTGTTTGATGATTCATATGTAACTTCCCAATATTCATCATCAAGATGAGCTCCTGTATGTCCAAACTCATGGAATGCGATATCCGGTGCTGCATCATGAGCTGAAAGTGTACAGATTCCACCACCCGATCCACCGTATTTTGTACTGTTACATACAACGATTGGACATTTACAGTCAGGCATGTACTGTCTGATAATTGCATTGGCTCTGTCATAATCATGTATACATACAAGTCTCTCGATTGTGTTATTCCAGAATGTTGACTTAAAGAATGTATCATATGGACTGTTTGCCCCATTCTGTGCTTCCTGAACACCTGAATGATTTGAAATTGTACAAACCGCTCTGATATTTATCTTGTTCTTGATATTTGCTTCATTAAATGGTGATCTTGTCATAAACTAATTTGCAATGTTCTGTGCAACCTGAAGAAACTTACCCTGCTCATTTGCTGTATATCCGTCACCCATAATAAGTATGCAATAGTTTTCTCCATCATCACCGTTATTTACAAGATCCCTGTATTCAAAATTATAATCAGCAATCTGTTGAACCTTCCATTTGTCTCCCAGGAAACCATTGTTATCGTTTAGAGACATCTGCTCAGAATCATTTACATCATAAAAAACTTCATCATATTTTTCTTCGTCCATGTAAACGTGATCTAACGATCCATCCTCGCTAAAAAGCTCAACTTCGTGTTTTAATTCCTTTGGAATTGCTGTAGGAATTTTTTGTACCTGTGCCTCCTCCTGTTTTGCAGGTGCAGCCGATACAATATTTTTTTCAAATACCCCCGGTGTGGCTGTGAGAATCATAGCCGTAGACAATAATCCTGCCAGTAGTCTTCTACCGACATCTCCAATGATCTTTCTCATTAAAACTCTCTCCCTTTCCCTTAAATGTTTTTATGAATTTTCCTTCTTAAGAACTAACCAGTCCTTAAATATATACAAAGAACATTACCAATTCTTTGCTTTTTAAAACGTATCCCCTTCATACGCTTCAAATTCTTTTATTCATTTTCATCATCATTCCCCTTTTGTGCTTATGCAAATAAATAACGACCAAATTTTACGCACAAAAATAAACCAAACTCTCATTCTCCCCTTGAAATGTCTGGTTGTTTTTCCCTCATTAAAATATCAAAGTTAAAAATACTATTTTCAAATGTATCCGTTCTATTTTTCCTATTTGATTATAACAAGAAAAACGCAAAATGCGCAAGTGCTATTTTGTACATTAAAAGGCTGCCGCAAAATGCGGCAGCCCAATAATAAAAGGATATGAAAAAGAAATTCTAATGAATTAGCTTTTTATCAAATTTTATAAGATTACTCCACCATTCCATGAGTACTCAACCTCTTTGTATGAAGGGTTGCATACCTTAAGAATGCTGTTGTAGAGGTAATCATGTGCAGCTTTTGTATTCATCATGCTATTCTGATACAAAGTATCTGCAACGTCTTTTATTGAGAATGTGTATACGTTTGTATATACATATGTTCCATCACTAAGTTTAGCGTAAGCTCTAACTTTGTAGCCCTCTTCGAACTCAGCCTTGTTTCCTACTGCAAATACCATTGTCATTGCGTAGCTTGTTCCTGTACCTGTTGAAGATACTACTGAACTGAGTTTACCTTTTGTTGTTGTACTCTGACGAGATGCTACCCAACGGCTTGTGCTTCCAACTACCATCTGTGAATCGCTTGCTTCTGAAGCAATACCATATACAAGTCCTGAAGCAACTACTGATTTGCCATTGATTGTGCTTTCTACTGAGTATACTGTTCTCATACCCTTTGAAGTAGAACTTACCTGGTATCCGTTTAATTCAATTCCGTTTGCGATAGCTGTCTGCTCGTATCCAAAGCTGAAGTAATCTACATTTGCAACATATGCTTTGCTGTTTGTTGTAACAAACTTAAGTGTTACTGTATGTGTTCCTGTAGAAATTGTGCTGTCAAGAGCTGCTGAGTAATTAACGTATGTAGCCCAATTGCTTCCTGTGTTTGCAAGTGCAATTGTTCCAACCTTGCTATTGTCTACATATACTTCAACATTTCCTGAAGCATCTGATGTCTTACTTGAGTAGTTGATGTTAAACTTGTTAGCTTTTCCGTTGAATACTACGTTGTTGTATGTAAATGTTACACCATTTGTGATTCCACCCATGTTGTATCCACCACTTGCATTTGCATTTGTATCCTTAATACCACCGTTATTTGAATCATATGCTTCTGCTTCAATCTTGCTGAATGCATCTTTGTTAACAATAACAGGATCTGTCTCTGTTTCTGTTGGAACCTCAACTCTGTACTGTCTTAAGAATGCTGCGTTCTCATTTACAAATGAGTTGTTGTTCTGTGAGTTATCCCAGTTGATTGACCATGTCATGATACCTCTCATACCAGGATAGCTGCTGTTAAGTTCTGCAAATGCAGACTGTAATACCGAATTTGAAACCTGTCCTGAACCGGCTGCTCCTGCTGATGAAGGAACACCGATAACTACCTGGTCAGGTCTGAGCGGTGCAAACCATGTTGCATCTGTCTTAGCAACACCTGCTCCTGCTCCAACATATAATCCGTCAAGCAACATCTTGCACATTGCAACAATTGATGCCTTGTCGCCCATGTTGTAGTACTGTCCGTCTGATCCAAGGATTGGACCTGAGTTATATAACTGAACATGTACAAATGTTGTGATGTCTCTGAGTGCATTAATCATTGGAAGGTATGAACCACATCTAGCGTCGCAGTACTGGTTGATACCTGCATAGTACATATATCCGTTCTGTACGTAGAATGTTTCAGGTGCCCACGAGAGGATGAAATCCTTTCCGTAACTTGAACAAATATTTCTAACTGCTGTTGTCATATTCTTAAGGTTTGGTGAATTGATTGTTCTGATATCAGGATCCTGTCCCTGAGCGAAGTTAACTGATGACTGCTCAAGGTCAATATCGATACCGTCGAATCCGTATTCATCTACAAATCCCTTAATATCACTTACAAACTGGTTAACTGCTGCATCACTTCCAAGTGAGAAGTATCCTTCATATCCACCGATTGAAAGAACAACTTTCTTGCCCTGTGCCTGAAGTGTCTTGATATCAGACTTGAATTCACTTAATGAGTATCCTGAGATTGATGAAATTCCAGGAATCTCAAATTTCATTCTTCCGTCTGTGCTACCTGGATTTACAGGCTCTGCAAAGGAAATATTGATAACATCCCAGTCAGAATCTACATCTCTGAGCTTGATGAATGGATTTCCTGAGTTATGCCATGTATGGTAGTAACCAATCATAACTGTTGATGGAAGTGAACCGTTAGTTGGGTTTGTATTTGGCTTTGTTGTCTGTGTTTCGTTTCCACCAATTCCTGTTACGTTTGCTGTAACTGTCTTTCCTGATGTTTCTTTTCCGTTAAGGTTTGCTGTAACCTTGATTGTATGGTTACCATTGCTTGTAAATGTATATGTAACTGTTGAAGCTGCAGAGTATGATCTGTAGAAGCTTCCGTCAATATAAACTTTGTATGTCTGTCCTGAAGCAACCTGGCTGCTTGTCTGTCCCCAAGAGAATGTTACTGCTCCTGCGTTCTGTGAGTTGATTGTAAGTCCTGTTACTTCTGTTGGCTGAGCTGTTGATGCTGTTGTTGTCTGTACAGGTGCTGCATCAACTGCTGCTCTTGCTGCCTTAGCCCATGCATAATCCTGAGTTGCATCCCAGTTGATTGACCATGTCATAAGTCCTCTGAATGTAGGGTATGCCTTTGGTACGTTAAATCCGTCAACAGATGTTCCGTTAATCATTGCTGTAAATGCACTTGCTGCCTGAGCAGGTGTAATCTGTCCTGATGAAGCTGCAGGTCCGTTACTTGGAACACCAATTGCAACCTGGTCAGGTCTGAGTCCGCTTTCAATGTAAAGTGTTGAAAGGTTAGCAGGGAATGAGCCATTTCCAGGAGTAGCTGTCTGTCCGCCGTATCCTGGCATTCCACCTGTATTGTAGAACTGTGTATGTACTGTTGTTAAGATATCTTTGATTGAGATTGCAAGATCCCAGTATGCAGATGTAAGTCCGCTTGTTCCTACCTGCATGTAGTATGTTTCAGGCGCCATTGTGATAATGAAATCACTACCAAAGTGGTTACGTAATGTACGAAGTGCACTTGCAATGTACGCTGTACCTGATACTGCCATACCTTCAAGGTCGATATCGACACCTTCAAATCCATAAGTTTCAATAATATTGATCATACTGTTTGCAAATCTGTTTGCTGCAGTATCACTGTCAATTGTAATTCTTCCTTCAGCACCACCAACTGAAATGATGACGTGCTGTCCTTTATTCTGTAATGTCTTAACGTCCTGTTTGAACTGCGCATCTGTGTATCCGATGCTCTTCTGTAAGTCTTCACTTACTGAGAATGTAGCTTCTCCTGCCACTGAAGTATTTCCTGTAAATGCTACACAAATCAAATCATAGTAAGAAGGTACCTGTGATAACTTAAGGTTTGTTGAACCGTTTGAGAAGTTATGCCAGTAACCTGTTACTGTATGCTGCGGTAATGATCCGTTTGGAACATAGTTATTCTCTGTTGGATCTTCACCACCACCTGTTGGAGCTGTAGTTTCAACTACTCCAACAAGATCAGGTCTTTCTTTCCAAAGTGTTGGTGCCTGTGTTGGTGCCCATGCTGAATTAGAGTTGTGAGCATATGTACATTCATATACCTTACCCTGATACATTACAAAATCACCAAGTTTGTATGTAACATTATTTGCTGACCATTCAGGATATGTTCCTGTTGCCGGTTTTGTTGTTGTTGCCGGTTTTGTTGTTGTTGCCTGTGATGTCTGGTTTGGTTTTGTTGTTGTTGTTGCAACTGTTGGATTCTGTCCGCTTGGTGTTGTTATTGGCTGAGTTGATGTGCTACCGTAAACTGTTGTCCAACATGTATCACTTCCACTAGAGCTGCTTCTCTTTGTAACTGCAACTTCTTTAACTTTTGATAAACTTGCAGTCTTTGTTGATTTAAGTGTGAGTGTCTTTGATGCGCCAGGCTCTAATGCATATGGCCAAGACACATCTGTTACAACTGTGTATCCGTTTTCTGAACTTACATTTCCACCTGCTTCATAAGAAGAACCTGTAAGTATCTCACCGTCATCAAGTTTGATGAAATATCTAGGATAAGATGCTGTTCCTGCAAATGTCTCTGCATAATTAAGAATGTTTGACTCTGCTCCACCGTTGAATGTTCCCTGTTTCAGTGGTGTTGTAACTGCACTGTTGTTGTTTACTGTAATTATATAATTATTTCCTGATGTTGAAACTGTTGCACTAAGTCCGTCCATTGTAGGCCACTTAATAGTCTGTGCAGGAAGTGTTGTATTTCCGTATAATGCATCGTAACTTGCATTTGTGATTTCATTTGCTGCATCAAGTGATGCCATCCAAGAAATAAGTCCACCGAGTGGTTTGTTGAATGGGTTTTTGAACTGACCATTCTTTACATATTCACCCTTTGCTCTAACTGATCTCGCATTATCACATGTGAAGAAGTATCCTCTTGATGGGCTGTAGTAATAGCAAGCCTGAGCTGTCTCATCGTAATATTCCTGTAAGCCGTACTGGCTGATAAGTGTTCCTATATCACTGTATGCAAATGTACCACTTGTAGTTCCATCAGCTGCCTTAACACTGTTTGGTTCTGCTGTTGCATAAAGTCCAGGATTGCTGCTGTCGCGTCCATCGTTCTGAACTCCTGCCCATCCTCTTGTGTATGGTGCAACACCAACTACAATCTTAGATGGATCAATGCTGTTTCCGTATGTGTTGTATAAATATTTTACACAAGCGTCAACTGAGAACTGACAGTCTTTCTGATTTTCGTGATCATATTTTTCATTTGTGAAAAGTGCTGTCTGGTGTCCTGTGTAAGGAGCCCATGCACCACATAAATCGTATGTCATCATATTTGCGAAGTCAACTGTCTGAAGCACCTGATCATATTCAATCTTTGCCATCATAGCCGGTGAAGCTGACATAGCAACTGATAATTCATAATGTTTGTTATCTACCTGATCGTAGTAATCTAATGCACTTCTAAGTTCCTGAAGTAACAATGTGAAGTTGTGAGTATCTGCTGCTGAACCCTTACATCCCTTATCAACTGTAACTCCGTTTCCTGTTGGATCCGGATCTCTATCTGCTGTTGGATACTCCCAGTCAATATCTACAAAATCATATCCGTAAAGATGAGCTGCTCTTGCAATGTTCTGAGCAAAATTCTTTCTCGCTGTTGCTGAAGCTGCAACCTTAGGGAAGTCACCTGAACGTGTCCATCCACCTACCGAGAAACCAATCTTCATGTTTGGATACTGGTTACGAAGTAAAATCAATGCCGGTACAACACCTGCCCAAGGGCTGCCTGATGTTGTTGTGTAACCAACATTTGGATTCTGGAAATCTGCCCATTCATCACAGCAGATCACATTACCATCTTTGTCTACGTCCATAAATGCAAAGTTAAGATGTGTAAGCTTGCTTCCGTCAATGTAACTTGGGAAGAAGTTATGCTGTCCTGCATAAATAGACCATTCACCGTAATACATAACGTTTCTGTACTGTGGGGTAGTCGCTGCTTTAACCTCTACAGGTTCTGTTGCTTTTGTCATTGGAATATAGCCTGTTGTTAATCCCGCAACCATCGCGATTGATAAAGCGATGCTACAAGCTTTTCCAAAAAGTGAGTTCTTCTGTGTTAACTTTAAGAAACCCATTGAAAATGTCCTCCTTTGTTTATAAAAAAATTGACCTCTAATAATCCTAAGCATAATACTAGCACGCCCCCTCCAAAACAAAATAGGGTGTCGTTTTTTATTTTGGGTATTCGTTTTTTATAAAAACACTTTTACGAACAACCACAGACAAGTTTCCCAATAAGATACAATTTTTCTTGTAAAATAAAGGTTTCTCGGAGGTTTCATTGAATTGATTTTATTCCAACACTCGCTCAGTTATGTCACCCAAACAGCATTACATATATCGTATGTTACATTTTGGTTTCGGGTTACTATTTTGATACTGTGTTGGAGTCCGTTTCATAAAATTTTCGATTTTTTTGCCACAAATTTATACTTTATTTACTTTTCATTTGCATTTCTTTTGCATTTATTGAAAGGATGTGGTTTGCGCGGAGCACTTCTTTAGATAATAAAAAAACATCCTCACATCAAGTTTCGCAAACTGCGAAATCAATGCAAGGATGTTTTTTATCTTGTTTATCTTTTTATCTTGTTTTTAATGTTGTATCATTTGTTGTTACATTTGTGTTTTTGTCATTATAAAAGCCGTGCCAAATGATTTATAAACCAACTTATCTCAAGTCGCTTGGCTTTGCAAGAATCTTGCCCCAGTCATAATCAACTTCTTTGTATGATGAGTTAACTCTCTTAAGGATGTTGTTGTATAAATACTCATGTCCTGCAAAGTTGCTCATCTTGATGTTCTGATATAAGTAATCTGCTACGCCATACACGCTGAATGTCTTAACAGGTGTGTATCTGTATGTTCCGTCAGCGAGCTGTGCGTATGCTCTTACATAGTAGTTTGCATTGAGTTCAGCAACTTTTACCTGTGAAATCTTGTTTGATGACAATGTAAGTGTCATTGCATAACTCTTTGCATTGTTAAGTGCTGTTGAATATAACTTGTCTAACTGTCCTGCAGAAGTAGCCTGTCCGATAATAACAGAGCTGTCAGTTGATGTTGCAACAAGTTCTGATACAGGTGTTGTTCCTGCAAGTCCGTAAATGATACCAAACTTCTGAACATTCTGTCCGTCAACTTTGTTATTTACAGAGTAAACTGTTCTGATACCGCCTTCAAATGACTTACCGTTTACTGTAAATGTATTTGTGCTCATCTGGAATCCGTTAATTTCAAGATCACTTGATATCTTAACTGCCTCAGTTGGAGCTTCTGTAGGTGCTTCTGTTGGAGCCTCTGTTGGCTTCTCGGTAGGTTTTTCTGTTGGCTTTTCAGTTGGTTTCTCAGTTGGTGCTTCGGTTGGTTTCTCTGTTGCAATCTGTCCGCCGGCAACTGTAACCTGTCCTGATACTCCTGATGATTCTATTCCATTTAATACTGCTGTAATCTTAACTGTATGTGTTCCACCTGAAATATTCTGAATGTCATGTGCTCCACATGGTACTTCTGATAACTTCTTAACTCCGTCAACGTATACGTTGTACTTCTGTCCGTTTGCTATCTGCTCATTGTTCTGTCCCCAAACAACTGTAATTGTGTTGTTTGCATTGCTTGAAATAACCTCACCAAATACTTCAATTGGACCATTTCCTGAATTAACTGAAGTAGGTGCCTCTGTTGGTGCCTGTGTAGGCTGCTGTGTCTGTGTAATATCTTCAATCTTAATGCTGTTAAATGAAAGTGTTGTTCCTGCAGGTACGCCCTGACCGATTTCAAACATTACTCTGATTGCATTCTTATCAGAACCAACTGTATATGTTCCTGTAAGATTTGCTGAACCGTTTGCACCGATATTTGTGTAAGCAGGTGCGTCACCTTCATTTGAAATATCTTCCTTCATACCAATCGAACAAGCTTTGTCAGCTGATACATTGGCTGTAACTTTGTATGTGTGACCTGCTGTTGCAGAATCATCATATCTAACCTGTGCAATCCACTGTGCGCCACTTGTTGATGAAACATATACTTTGTATGGATTTCCGCTTCCTGAATATGCTCCGGATGCTGAACCGTTCCAGTCACCAAAGTAGCATCCCCATTTGCCGGAAGTTGTCCAATCATTATTTTTGGCATTTGTAAATCCAGATGGATTATTCTGTGGTTCTGTCTGAGGTGGCTGTGTCTGCTGATTAACCTCTGTAACGTTGAGCGACAAATTACTAATCACTGTATTAACCGGCATTCCACTAAGCTCAAGAATCAGCTTGTCATTTCCGGTAGCTGTTACCTCAAGTTCCCTTGAGTTGTTTCCATTATTTGCTGTGAACGTCTCCTGAACCTCAGGTCCGTCAATCTTGTAAAGCATTGTTCCTGAAGCTGATGAATTAAATCCAACTTTTACTTTGTATTTCTTTCCGGCTGTAAGCCCAAGCCCTCTTGTAATCTGTGTTCCCCAGCTTCCAACCTGTCCGTTTGTAGCTTTAACCTTAACGCTCAAATCGTTGTTATTACTTCCCTTTGTTGCAAGAGAACCGCCTGCCCATGAGCCTGCGTAAACTCCCCAGTTTCCGATATTTACTGTTGTGTTATCAGGAACTGTATTATATCCGTCATCATAAGACTGTCCTGCCTGATATGCTCTTACATAATCAACTTCCATTGTTGCAGATGAGAAGTTCCAGTCAGGAGCTCTGTTTCCTGTGTAGCCTGTTGCAGTACTTCCAAGTGCAAGGTTCAATAAGAAGTAGTGATTCTTTCTGAATGCGTATGCATTGTTGTCTGTAAGGTATGCTGTCTGATATTTGTGATCATCTACATACCAAACAATTGTATTCTCGTTCCATTCAACACCGTATGTGTGCCAACCTGTAATTCCATTATTTGCATTGTCATCAAACCAATGATATGCACCTGAGCAGTAGCTTCCCCACATTCCATGCTGAGCCTCTGAGTATCCTGCCCACTCACCACCTGTATTCCAGTGAAGAGTTCCTTCAACAAAATTTCTGTCATTTGCATGCTCCATGATGTCAAGCTCGCCACAGTTAGGCCAAGAGCCGCTCTCACCCATCATCCAGAATGCAGGCCATACACCGTTCTGATTTCCACCGATAACTCTGATTCTGGCTTCCATCTTTCCATATTTGAAATTCTTCTTTCCGTTAGTTCTGATTCTTCCTGAAGTGTATCTGCATCCGCTGTAATTCTCAGCTTTTGCGATAATCTTCAATGTTCCTCCTGAAACCTGAACGTTGTCCCTTCTGTCAGAATACCACTGAAGTTCGTTGTTACCCCAGCCGCCGCCGTCAGATCCACCAATATCATAGTTCCAATTTGCCGTGTTGAGGGAGTTGCCATCAAACTCATCACTCCACACGAGGTTCCAGTTAGTTACTGTATCTGCTTTTACTGTCTCCGGCTTAGCTGCAGGCACAAAATTAAGGCCGCTTACAACAAGAGCCGCCGACATACAGATAGAAATAATTCTCTTAAACATTCCGTTCGTCCTCCTTCAAAATATTAAAAAATGTATCCTTATTATTTATATAAATTTCTCTCGAAATTTGGCACGCAGTTATATAATTTTATTGATTATTGCTATTACTTTGCCCCACTATCGCAACCTTACTAAAACACCTGTGTTTCAACATTATTTCTCACAATTATCAATAAAACGCTTTCAATCAGTCACTAAAAAATATACTCAAATAATCTTGTTTCCGTTGTTTTTTTTATAATTATCATCTATTTTTTGTAAAATATCAAGTGGCTTATCTGCAATGAAATTGCAAAATAAAAACACTTTTATTAAATCATTCGTACTTTCCCGTTCATAAAATTAGCGATTAAAATGCTTTATATATAAACCCTTTCAAAAATGCATTCTAATCGCTAATGTTTAAATTTAATCTAACATATTTCCTATATTCCCGCAATAAATAAAAATCATTTTATTTTTTTTGTACAAAATACCCAAAAAGTAACAGGAGGCACATTCCAGTTCTTTGTATGAAGTATACATAGCAAAATTAATATTTTATTTGTTTGATGCATACATTGCAAAATTAATTTTTTATTTGTTTGATGATTCCATCCAATACCCTTCCGTCAAATGGTATAGCCGATGTTTCCATTGATATGAACAAATTGTCTCCCAACACATATCCATGGTTCATATACAGTTGTATTTTTCCAACTGCATTATTTGCATATTCAGGATTGTCCATCAATCCAAAATGCTCATAAATGATATTTCTTCTTCTAACTTCATCCAAAATCGTAAAGTCAGGATAAATAATCCCGGAATAATTTGTTTGAAATGGATACTCATATCTATACAAAACATTTTCTTTGAATAGTTTGTCAGCAATTATCTTCTCAGATTTCGATCTGACCCTGTCGCCATTTTCAGAATAAATCTCAATATCATTGTCACCAAATGATTTTCCCGTATATTCTTCATCCAGCCACTTTTTTCTATATTGTTCATTTGTCACTATAATAGGTTCAACAATCATGCGCTTTCCCTTACCTATTGTTTCATACGCTTTTTCCCAATTATTTCCTTCTATTCTATTTATTAACGCATTAATTTGCTTCAGCTCAACACATGCATTTTTTAACACTTTTTCGTAATATTCTTTTCTTACAAGAGCTTCTGCTTTTTGGGTTTCACTTTTAGGCATATACTTATAGTCGTTTGTATTACTATCATTTTTGACATAAAATTCAGGTTTACCTCTCTTTACAAGGACTTTAATTATTCCTTCCTCAGTTTCGCCTAGTTTTCTCAATTCACTTTTAGATTTCTCAACTATATACTCTATTTTTTTCTTCTCGAGCATTAATTCATTTATTATATTCCCCAATTCATTCCGCCTTTCTTTCACATTATCAACTATTTTTCTTTATGAAGTTTCACATCCCACCATCGATTATTATCTTAATTCCCCACTTGTATGACCTCCTTATTTAGACTTACTTTTCTTGGAGAGCATATTTTCTCTTGCTTTTCTTCTTGCTTGTCCTCCCATATTAGACTTGATTCTCTGGGAGGACATTTTTTCTCTTCTTTTTCTTCTTGCCTGTCCTCCATATCTAGACTTGCTTCTCTGGGAGGGCATATTTTCTCTTGCTTTTCTTCTTGCTTGTCCTCCCATATTAGACTTACTTCTCTGGGAG
>JAEEGF010917086.1_pt1 | contig 12108 bp, 13 predicted proteins | sample 9134171 | NCBI WGS metagenome assembly JAEEGF01 (sample SAMN16246542, study PRJNA631951) | gut metagenome | biome: gut microbiome; feature: rumen; material: AP-attached | host: Bos | place: Iran: Karaj | collected 2018-10 | reverse complement strand
GGAAGGATCTGATCTTTTGGTCCCTGCTTTTTCACTTTACCATCTTCGATGACTACGATTTCATCTGCAATACTTAAGATACGCTCCTGATGTGAAATCACCAAAATGGTACCGTGCATGCTTTCTCTGATATTCTCAAAGACACGAATCAGATTCTGGAAGCTCCAAAGGTCGATGCCGGCTTCCGGTTCGTCAAAAATAGAATACTTAGTCTTACGTGCCAATACAGTGGCAATTTCAATACGCTTTAACTCACCACCGGACAAAGAAGCATTTACTTCTCGATTCACATAGTCCTTTGCGCAAAGGCCTACCTTTGACAGGTATTCGCACGCTGTGGCTACAGAAATCTTCTCTCCGGCTGCCAATCTTAACAAGTCTACCACCTTGATGCCTTTAAAATGAACCGGTGCCTGGAAGGCAAAGCTAAGACCCATCTTTGCTCTTTCTGTGATACTCTTCTTAGAAATATCCTCTCCATCTAACAAAATCTGTCCGGAAGTGATTGGATTCACGCCCATGATCAGTTTCGCCAAGGAAGACTTACCACCGCCATTTGGCCCAGTGATAACGATAAATTTACCGTCTGGTACTGTCAGATTCAGATGATCGATGATATTTACGATTTTCCCCTCATCTTCAACCTGATAGGTTGCATCTTTGATTTCTAACATTGCTTTCTCCTAAATGAAATATTCTCTAGGAGCCTATTATATCACACCGGCCTAAAAAGCGTCATGTTTAGTTTAATGCGGACTTTAACACTTCTAAATTATCGGTCATAACTCCCAGGTAAGTGGTGCCATTTGCCACATCCTCACCTGTTGTTGCCTGCATGGAGTCCAGCACTTTGATTTCCTGATTTGCAGCCTCCGTATTTTCTCGAATGGATTCCGCAATGCCGTGATTGTCTCCTTCGATGGTTAGAATAGTAGAAAGGCCAAGTTCATCCACTTTCTTCGCCAAGAAGACGATGGTATCAAAGCTTGCTTCACTTTCTGCCGAGCAGCCTACAAAAGCTGCATAGTAGCTAAGGCCATAGTCATCCACCAGATAACGGAACGGGAAACGGTCTCCAAATAAAACGGTTTTATTCTTTGCTGCCTCAACCACTGCCTTGTATTCCTGATCCAAAGCATCCAGTTTTGCATTGTACTCGGTTGCATTTTTCGCATAGAGATCTGCATGTTCCGCATCTACCTTGCCCAGGCTATCTGCGATGGCGCTGCATAATGTCTGGGTATTTCTAAGAGAAAGCCATACGTGCTCATCATACTCTACCTCTTCCTCTTCGCCCTCTGCACCTGCTTCTTCCTCCTCTTCTTCCGCTTCCATGCCTTCTACCACTTCTTCTTCCTTCACGGAATTCCCAAGTACCTCTAACAGGTTGATTACTTCCATATCCGGATTTACCGCTTCAGCCAGGGCATTCTCCACCCATTCATCGGATTCACCACCTACATAGATAAAGAGGTCACAATTCGCAATCTTCTTAATATCTCCTGCTGTGGGTTGATAGCTATGCAAATCCACACCATTATCAAGAAGCATGGTGATTTCAGCTTGGTCTGCCTGCTCCCCCATGACTTCCTTCACCCAGTCATATTCCGGGAATATGGTGGTCACAACCTGTAACTTATCCTCAGCACCAACTGCTTCCTCTACTACCTGGTCTGTTCCCGCAGTCTCAGTCACTTCCGGAACAATCTTTCCACACCCGCTGATACTGCTGATTACCATGATACCTGCAAGGGTATACGCAATTTTCTTTCTCATATCTCCTCCTTGAATTTGAAAACGGTTTTCATTTTGCAGAACTCATTTTATGACCTGTACACAAAAAAGTCAATAGATTTGAAAATGATTTTCATTTTCATTTTTTAAAATAGTGCGAAAACTACCCAAATACCCGTATCCGTGCTATACTGATACGCAAATATGAGGAAAACAGTATGAAAATTTTACAGAACAACAAAACAAAGGGCATCCTTTGTATTCTTTTGGCTGCCTTCGGCTTTTCTTTGATGACCTTCTTTGTGCGTATTTCCGGAGACTTGCCCACCATGCAGAAGGCCTTTTTCCGGAACTTCGTGGCTATGATTGTGGCTACGGTAGTGCTCATCAAAGAAAAAACTCCACTGAAAATCGTAAAAGGGAATCGCTTAGATATCTTTTTTAGGTGTCTGTTTGGCACTTCCGGTCTGATTGGAAACTTTTACGCCATCGATCGCTTGGGAATTGCAGACGCCAACATGCTCAATAAGCTATCTCCTTTTTTTGCCATCCTTTTGTCTATTCCACTGCTGAAAGAAGTGCCAAATAAAATAGATATAGGCGCTACCATTGTCGCTTTTATCGGTGCTTTATTTATCATCCGGCCTACCGGTCTGGTTTCTGAAGTCGTGCCGGCACTTATCGGACTCTATGGTGGTTTTGGTGCGGGAGCAGCTTATGTGTTTGTTCGGAGACTTGGAAAGAAGGGTGAGAAGACTCCTATCATCGTCTTCTGCTTCTCATGCTTTTCCTGCCTGGTCACACTGCCCTACTTGCTTTTCGCCTTTCATCCCATGACCGCTTATCAGTGGACATGCCTTATTTTGGCAGGCGTAGGCGCTTCTTTGGGACAGTTTGCCATTACCACAGCCTATAAGTTCGCGCCGGCTAAGGAAATCTCGGTGTTTGATTATACCCAGGTAATCTTTGCAGCCATTTTAGGGCTTCTCTTCTTGGGAGAGGTTCCGGTACCTTTGAGCGTTGTAGGCTATATCATTATCATCGGTGTAGCAGTATTTCGATGGAGAATGAATCTAAAATCTGAATAAGGAAAGAGGGAAAATCGTGAGAATACTGGTGACAGGTAGCAGCCGAGGAATCGGCCTTGCATGTGTAAAGAAATATATCGAAATGGGACACGAAGTCATCGGCTTTGATATCAATCCTACTGATTACAAAGCCAAAGGCTATTCCCATATGCTGGTAGATATCGCAGGGGATTTGCCTGACTTAGAGCCAATCGATGTGCTGGTGAATAATGCCGGCGTCCAGGATGGCGGCCGTGAAATCGAAATCAATCTGCAAGGCACCATCGCCGTAACGGAAAAATACGGTATCCATGATGGCATCCACTCCATCCTCTTCATGGCAAGTTCCAGTGCCAGCAATGGTGCTGAATTCCCATTATATGCAGCCAGCAAAGGCGGTATGGTGACTTACATGAAAAACACCGCCCTGAGAATTGCCGGTTTTGGTGCAACCAGCAACAGTATCTCTGCAGGCGGTGTATATACTCCTCTGAATCAGCACATTATGGAGGATGCGTCCCTCATGGAGCAATGCTTAAACGAAACACTGCTTCATCGTTGGGCTGATCCGGAGGAAATAGCGGATCTTTGTTATTATCTGACCAACATCAATAAAAGCATGACAGGTCAGGATTTGCTCATCGACAACGGCGAGCAATTAAAGTCCAATTTTATTTGGTAACAGACGTTATGCTACCTCTTTTTTGCTTTCAAAGTGGGTCAATTCATATGGTAGACGTTTTACTAAAACAAGCACCAATACAATGGCGATAAACTTGTCCACGTAGTCTGTCACAGCCTGTGTTAAGAATGCACTACCAAAAAGCTTCATGGAAGTCTTGGATAAAGTCTGAATAATCAAGGTGGTCACCACTGCGGAAGTGATACCGTCAAATAAAATCGTTTCAATCAATGCAGATACTGCAGATGCAGGAACGGTTACCAGCGCACATCTCCAAATCACGGATGGTTTGGAGATTTTTTTATTATGGAATAAAAGTCCAGCAATCAGTCCCATCAGCATGCCGCTTGGCGCAAAGTAAATGGAATAGATATCCCCTAAAGCTCCATTGATGAGGCCTCCAACAAGTGCTGTGGCAAGGCCGGCTACAGGGCCAACTACGATAGCGGAAAGCATGGTTCCAATGCTATCTAAGAAAATCGGAAGGCTCAGCGCCAGGGCGATTTTGCTTCCTGCGATATTCACAGCTACAGCCAGTGCAATAATGGTAAGTTTTCTGATATTTGTGTTCATAGTACTTCTCTTCTTTCTCGTATTACTGATTCTTCTCTAAATAGATTTCTCTAAACTCTCTTTGTACCTGCATCTTAGAGATTTGCAAAATCCTAGTCAAAAACAGTTCCCAGAATCCTATTGTATCTACCTTTGTAAATACTCTGGCGTTACTCTCTTTCCGGTAAAATCCCATCGAATCTACAACGGTCTGTCCTAAGCTGATCCCGGTGGTTTCCACATCTGTGAAGGCCTCAAGGCCGGAAAGTAAATCTGGATTTAAGAAGCATGCAACAGCCAGTGGATCGTTGATGACGCAGCCTCTGATATGCTCCCACTCCCAGTGAAATTGGAAGTAAAACTTGGTGATTTTCTTTACGAAGTCACCTACAGTAGGATTCACCGTAATCATCTTCTCCAGAATCTCCGGTGTCAACACAATCTCTCTGGTTACGTCCAGGCCAACCATCTCAATCATGCGCTGATGCTCATAGGCAAAAGCGTATACCACCTTGGCACTATCCGGGTCTTCCCAGTAGTTGTATTCTGCCACAGGAGAGCAATTGCCATGGCTACGGAAGTTGCCGCCCATAGATACGATTCGCTCTGCCATCAAAAGTGCCTCCGGATCTGTATCCACCAGCTTTGCCAGATTTGTCATAGGGCCTAAAGCGATGATGCTTACACCACCCTTTCGCAGTTCATCTGATAGGAATTCCACAGCAGTCTTTTCCGGAATCGGTTGGTTCTCCACTTCCGGCAAAAAGCTTTCCCCAAGACCGTCTGCCCCGTGGGTATCTAACGCATTTACATATTCTCTTTTTCTTGGAGCTGCTTCTCCGGCATACACCGGCACATCCAGGCGATTTAAAAATTTCAAAACTTTCTTTGCGTTCTGAAATCCCATCTCTACCGGTGCGTTGCCTGCTACAATGGTAAGTCCAAGCACCTGTAGTTCCGGGCTTTGCAGTGCCAGCATAATAGCTAGGGAATCATCGATTCCCGGATCGCAGTCAATGATGATTTTCTTCATAGACACCTCATGGCAATAAAAGGGCCCTTCGGGCCGTGCCACCAGGACTCCGTCAGCTTCGCTGACACCTCGTGGCAATAAAAAAGGCTCTGCAAACGCAGAGCCACTAAAAATAGTCCTTATAAGTTAAGGTTTAGTAGTCCTGGTTTTGTTTAGCGACAGGATGGTACAAACGAACTGTCGTATTCATTTCTTATGTACATAAGTGGTTGTTTAGACAACGTATCTGATTATACACAGGCTTATGTAGAAATGCAAGCATTTCTTTTTCCCGCAGTATTTACTTTACAACCACGGTAAAGCCGATGATTTCCGCTGCAGCGTAATCCTCAAACATATTTTGCAGATTCACCTCTGAGGTCACTTCGTCCTGACCTTCCGAGGATTCATAGAAGTATTTTACATTGCCGTCTTCGTCAAATTCTTCCCAGTTGTGTTCGTAAAGCTGGAATCTGCCATCTTCTACGGTGTTGGTCTGAACAAAATGGCCACCTGCAGAGTATAAAAGACCATCCTTTACTGCCAAAGGATATGCGGTGCCGCCGCAACTAATCTTGCCAATCATCTTCGGCATGCCGTTTTCATATATAAAAACCGTAGCATCGATTGCAGCCTGCAGGTTGTCTCCATTGTCAAAAGTGCCGCTGCTGACCAGGAGTACGTCTTCTTCCCCAATGGTCACATTGGCATAGCCCATGCCATCCTCTAACTTGCGATCCACAATCTGGGTGAAGGTATCACATCCGGTAATATCAATGTCCGGTGCTGTGGCCACTTCAAGAGGAGCTTCCACCACTTCTGTTGCTTCCGTTGCTTCCTCTTTTACCGTTTCTGCTGCGACGCTCTCTTCTTTGGTGGTCTCCTGGGTCTGATTCTGCATCATTTCTCTCGGATCTTTGTTTTTTCCGCCCGATAGATTGACTCCGCATAAAACAACCACCAGAATGACTACAATCACGACGATAATCAATTGTTTTTTCATTTATGTATACTTCCCTTGTATCTATTTTCTGTCTGTTTTAAGGATAGCATACATTGCCACATCTGTAATCCCCTGATTGCTTTTGATGGCTTTTCTTCTGGTGCCTTCGTATTGCATGCCGGCTTTTTGCATAACTCTTCCGGACTTGGCATTCTCCGGATCATGGCAGGCACCCACACGGTTTAAGTCAGCCTCATCAAAAAGATAATTCTCTACTGCGGTGAGAGACTCCGGCATGATGCCCTGTCCCCAAAGTCGTCTAGCCATGCAGTAGCCGATTTCTGCGGCTTCCACATCTTCATCCAGACGAACGACAGAAATATCTCCTATTACTTCTCCACTGTCTTTCCAAGTGATAGCCCAGTGAAAAACCTCCCCTTTTTCATATTCCTTCACCCAATCTGCCAAAAGGGATTTCGTAAACTCCACGCTTTCATGAGGTGGCCAGGTAAGATACTTCGTCACTTCCGGGTCTGATGCCCAGTTTTTGTACATATCTCCTGCATCCTCTACAGTAAAACGACGCAAAATCAGTCTTTCTGTTTCAATAGTTTGTGTGCCTACTTTTTTCATGTTCCTCTCCTCACTTTTTATAGATTCCCCCTTTTTTCAAAGGAGGGATTTTACGATAGCCGGCCTGTAATAGTCTACTGACGGCGGCAAATATACAACAGATGACTAGACGTGCCCAGCATCTCACGTTTCTCGCAGATTTGCTTTTGGTACTTGTAGAACATCTCGAAGTTCTCATCGTCCATACGAAAATCTTCTCGTCTTTCCGCTACTTCCAAAACGTTGTCCACAGCTACGGTGGTCAAATGCTCCACCGCCTTTTCTTTGAACAGGTCCTCAAACTCTACGATATCAAAACCGGTAAAAAGCTGTTCCGGAAAATGGAGTACCTTGCCTTCTTCGTCGAAGTTTTCCTGGTAGCCATAGGTAAAGCTTTTCCACTGGTACAGGTAGTTGGTCACCATGATGGCATGTACGGAAAGGAATGCCACCAAAACTACGCCGCCTTTTTTCGTCACACGAATGGCTTCATCCAAAGCTTTGTGCTGGTCCTCCGGGCTGTATAGATGATACATAGGGCCAAACACAAGAGTGACATCAAAGGACTCATCTGCAAATCTGCTTAGGTCCAGAGCATCCCCCTGAAAAGCCTCCAAGTTTGGTAGCTTCTCTGCCTTCTCTGCCAGTACCTTATAGTTGGCTTCTACCAGTTCAATGGCCTTCACTTCGTATCCTTCCTCCGCCAGCGCCTTGGAATATCTACCGGTGCCGGCACCAAGGTCTAACACCTGCATTCCCGGTTTCAAATACTGATGGATATAATCCATGGTCAGTCGAAACTCCAACTGTCCCTGTCTGCTTTTGATCAGACGTTCCTCCTCCTGATACTGACTGTAAAAGCCACTTACAATCTCCACTCTCTCTTCCATGTTGTCACTTCTCTCCTTTGCTGTTTTTGTCAGCTTCGCTGACACCTCGCTGGCTGTGCTCAAGCGCCGCACGGCTGCCACCAGGACTCCGTCAGCTTCGCTGACACCTCGCTGGCTGTGCTCAAGCGCCGCACGGCTGCCACCAGGGCTCCGTCAGCTTCGCTGACACCTCGTGGCATTAAAAAAGCTAGCCACTTGAAAAGCGGCTAGCCTTCTATTACCTCTGATTTAGAATCTATTCTATGGCGCCCACTTTTTCGTATATGAAAATAAAACTGCGAGAATTATTCCCAGTCATAACATCATTATTATTAGAATCGACTAGATAAAACTTTCTCACAGTTGTGGGCTCCTTTCGAAAAATATTGTGTTTACTATACGGCAATGGGCAGATAAGTGTCAAGCACTTTTTGGATTTTTGTCAAAATTGTATACACATTAAACTCATTGCTATGAAAATTTGTCCAATATAGTACAACATTAGATTGGTAATACGGAGTGGAAATCTTTGCTTTGGTCCAAAGGTATTTAAGATCAGCACAATATCGCTAATCAAAAACAGTACAGCCCCGGTCATGAAAACACCAGTGAATGGGCCTGGATGGAGAATCACATTGCTGGCTGCAACGCAGTTCATAAGCACAATGGCACCGATATAAAAGATGCCAAAAATCTTGAAAGCAGGCTTTGCTGTAATTCTTGGTAAAATAAAGGCCATTAGTCCTCCTGTACAAAGAAGTGCTGCTAATACTGCTACAAGTTTTCCTCTGGTCAAAGGCCAAAGTGCGCATATATACAGGATGTGACCTGTCATAAATACCAGAATACCGATGAGAAACGCAAGCTGTCCGTTTTTCCGGAATACATATCTAAGATTTAAAAGAACATCTGCGATGGCACCTACCATAAGGCCTGCTACAATCATTCTGGCCAGGTGGCTTCCATCGCCGGTCTGAAATCCCAATAATACAAAGCACAAGGACGCCAGCCCTTTTAAAACAACCGCTAAAGTGTAATGTTCTTTTTTCTCAACCCAAATGAAAACTGCTGCCAGAATCAGGCACGCTATAATAAGAATCGCTTTTAGCATAATAGAACCCCCTTCCTACAATTTCATCATAACACACTTGCCACGGGCAAAGCATCTATCTTTCCAGCTATTTTGGAAACTACAGTCGCAAGAATTCCTTGGATGAATCTACCCCAAAGTGCTACAATTATGTCTTGGTAATAGTATCTATCAGGCTCACAACAATGGAGAACACATCATGTTAGCAAACTATCACACACACACTGTTCGCTGCCATCATGCCGAGGGCAGTGAACGCGAATATATCGAAAGTGCCATAGCAAATGGCTTTCAGATTCTGGGATTCTCAGACCATACCCCGCAGCCATTCCCGGAAGGCTTCCACTCCGGTATCCGCATGGATATGTCAGAGCGAGAAGACTACACTTCTACCCTGGTAAAGCTGCGTGAAGAATACAAAGACAGAATTCAGATTCTGATTGGCTATGAGGTAGAGTATTCCAAAAAATACTTTCCAACTCTTTTAAAGCTTTTGAAAGAATATCCACTGGACTACCTGATTCAGGGGCAACACCATGCGCCAAACGAAGTAGATGGCTTCTATGCAGGCTTCGAGACAGATAGTGAAGAGGACTTAAGCTGTTATGTGGATACCACCATCGAAGGCATGGAGACAGGGTACTTCCTGTATCTGGCCCACCCGGACCTCATCCACTACATCGGCGATGATGTCACCTATAAAAAGCATATTTCCCGCCTGATTGATGCTTCCATAGACTTACAGATTCCACTAGAAATCAACGGTCTGGGCTTTCGAGAGGGCAGACATTATCCCTGTGATAGATTCTTTTCCCTGGCTTCCCAAAAAGGAGCTTCCTTTATCTTCGGTTGCGATGCCCATCATCCAGATCATGTAATGAAGCCTGAAGCAATTCCGGGCTTGCCGGAATTCCTAGCCAAATACCATATAGAAATCGGGGATAATATCCTCCCCTTAAAACCACTATAAAAATATTAGGCTTTTCCGGAAATGGTCACATGATTTGCCTAAATACTTGGCATTATCATGAAGCCATCACATACTCTCTCCTTGGAGATTGCTGTGATGTTGTTGCACAAATCAAAGAGATTCAAACTAATCATGGTCTCAATGACAGCGCCCTTTACTTCTCCATTTTCTACGTAAAAGCTATTCTTGGCTACGCCGGAGAGTTCTCCGTTGGCACCCGGCATACCGGTACCGAAAAGACTTTTTTGTTTTGTCAAAAAATCTTCCAGCATAAAATCTCCTCCTGTGTTCGTGTCTCCAAAAATCATTATACCTAGGCTACAAGCGCATCCGCAACGGTTATCCCCAGATTCTCTAAGAATTTTTCAAATCACCGCGTCGCTTTCTTCTTACCCTGTTGATGTGTCTCTCAAAATCACCGCTCTTTAAAAGTTCCGCCAGCACATATTGGTCAAAGATAGGTACCGGGCAAGAATAAAAGCCCAGCTTTTCTTCAAATGTTTTCACCATACCGCGGGGCAAAATCATGTACCCGATACGCATGGAAGGCGCCAGGGTTCTGGAGAAGGTATTAAGGTAAATCACTTTCGCTTCATCATCCATGGAGAAAAGGGGCTGCTCCACCTTTCTGGATACGGTCAATTCTGAATCATAGTTGTCCTCCACCAGGATACGGTTTTTCTGCTTCGCCCAACGAAGGTATTCCATCTTCTTGGAGATGTCCACAGTCACACCGGAGGGGTAACTATTAAATGGCGTTACATGGAGAATCTGTGCTCCGGTCTTTTCCAGGTCTTTCGTGGCGATACCGTTTTCCCTTATCGGTAGCATCTCGCAGGTATGACCCATGGATTCATACACCTGTCTGATTTTGCCATAAGAAGGGTCTTCCAAAGCTACTACGCTTCCAGGCCCCAGCATCTGGGCTATGAGTCCATAGAGATACTCCGCACCGGAACCGATGATGACCTGGCCCGGGCGAATGTCGATGCCACGGCTTCTTGCCAGATAGTGACAAATTTCATTTCGCAGCTCCTGACAACCATGGTTAGGAGACTTGATTAGAATCTTTTCATCATAGTCTAAGATGACACGGCGCATGGTTTTGGCCAGTACGGAAAAGGGAAAATCTCCCCTATAGGGCGCTGTTGTCCCTTTGTTTACTTTCTCAAGATAGTCTGTCTCAGCTATCAGCCCGGTGCTTTTATGATTCCATCCTTCTTTTAAAAAGTCTTCTGCTTTGTAGATGACATAAACGCCGCTTCTTTCCTTACTTTGTACATAGCCCTCTTCATTTAAGAGTTCCAGCGCATGGTCCACGGTAATTACACTGACTGCCTTCTTATCTGCCAGCACCCTTTTCGAGGGAATTTTGGTGCCATAGGCATATACTCCGGATACAATGTCTTGCACCAGTTCCTGATACAGCTTTATATAGGCAGCTTCTTTTCTGCCATTTGGATTCTCGTTTTTCATCTGGTTATATCATTCACTTTCATTTTGGTCATTTTTATATATCCAGTTACATGATAACCTCTAAAGCAAGTTAAGTAAATACAAATCATTGAAACAAGAGGAGAACAATTATGCAGACAACTCAGGCAACACAGACACAACCTAAAACAGCACAAATTGCTACCATTCGCATCACCATGACAGGTTTATTCATGGCGCTTAACATCGCTTTTTCTTCCTTCGGTATTCCGGTACCGGGCGGACACTTATATCTATGCGATGTGGTGATTTGCTTGGCAGCCATGCTTTTAAATCCGTTTGAAGCTTTCGTGGTAGGTGGCATCGGCTCCTTCCTTGGAGACCTGCTCTTCTATCCGGCACCTATGTTTGTATCCCTGGTAACCCACGGACTTCAGGCAGCAGTAATCTCTCTGATTGCTCATAAAGCATTAAAACATCGCCCACAGCTTGCTGCCGGTATCGGCGTTACCATCGGTGCCATCATCATGGTAGTTGGTTATACTTTAGGTAAAATCTACGTATACAGCACTTTCGAGTACGCTATGGTAAAGCTTCCTTACGAAATCGCACAGGGTGCACTTGGCGCTATCCTTTCCATGATTCTTTGCTGGAAGATGGGTATCCACAAGCTGTTCCATCGTTTCGTAGACTAATCAGCCATGTTGCGTGATTCCTGTATTTGCAGGCGTCACTTTTCTCTCATAAAAAAGAGACCGGGTTCCTTGTCCCGGTCTCTTTCTATTTCCACTGATATTTCTTTAAATCCACCTTACCATCTATCACTTCGATGCCTTCTGCTTCCAGAAGTTTTGCCTGGACATCAGCCCCGCCGAACGCGAATTCACCTGCCAGTTCACCTTTGGCATTTACCACGCGAAAGCATGGAATATGGTCCGGGTCCGGATTCTTATGTAAGGCGTTTCCTACTGCCCTGGCCATCTTCCGATCTCCTGCTACCTCTGCAACCTGCGCATAAGTCGCCACATGACCGTAGGGTATCTGCTTCACCGCCTCATAGATGCGCTTTGCCGGCGTATCACAAATGAGGTCATAACTCTCCGCTATCATCAATTCGATATCCGCGTCCGGGATACTACCATC
>JAEEGF010431337.1_pt1 | contig 12108 bp, 9 predicted proteins | sample 9134171 | NCBI WGS metagenome assembly JAEEGF01 (sample SAMN16246542, study PRJNA631951) | gut metagenome | biome: gut microbiome; feature: rumen; material: AP-attached | host: Bos | place: Iran: Karaj | collected 2018-10 | reverse complement strand
AGACCGTCAATAACGTAATCCGGGTCTCCATGTCTAAAAATCAAAATCCTCATAGTTTGTCACCTCATACCTATTCTATTATATATTTTGATTTGAGTCATTGGGGACGTTTCACTTTGACTCATTTTGAGTCAAAATGAAACGTCCCCAGTGACTCATATTTTATATTTTTTTTATATATCAGCCACAAAACAAACATATTAACTCTGTAGAATAATCATTGTGAGTAAAAAACACAAAGGGGATTACTAAAAATGCAAAGACTGGAAGCAGCAATTGCTGAATTCGTAGGAAATTATACCAGAAGGCGCGGATATCCGCCCACAGTGGAGGAGCTTATTTTGAACTTTGGCACAGCCAGGATCATGGTTGCCATGTTCTACGTACTTAACCTCTACAGAATAGGGATGATCAGAAATTCCCTGTTCTTCGGCGTAGGAGATCTCAAGCTGATCCCGGTACGAGTTAAAAACTAAATACAGAAAAATAAGAGGATGGGCACATTTAAATGCTCATCCTCATTTTTTTGTTTCAGTTCCCTTTTTGACCAGTTCCATGTAATCCTTGTAACTGACGCTCTCTCCACCCATACTCTCAAGATGGTCCGTGTGAAACTGGCAATCTATCAGGAGATATCCATTCTCATTCAAAATCTGCGCAAGTCCAATCAGCGCAATCTTGGAGCCATTCTCCATGTCCGAGTACATGCTCTCGCCAAAGAAGCACCTGCCGAGGTTTACTCCGTAGAGTCCGCCGGCAAGTTCACCATCGATATAGGCCTCAACACTCAGCGCAAGCCCCTGAGATGCAAGAAGCGCATAGGCTTTTTCCATATCAGTTGTTATCCATGTACCTTCCTTGGTGTGTACTCTCTTTTCCCTGCATTTGTGCATGGTGTGGGAGAAATCCCGATTCAGTTCAACCTTCACCTCATGCTTTCTCATGAATTTCTTCATGGAATGAGAAATGTGGATGTTCTCCGGCCTGATAATGTAGCGCTCTTTTGGGCACCACCACAGGATTGGCTCTCCCTCAGCATACCAGGGGAAGATCCCGTGAGAATATGCCAGCACAAGCCTCTCCACAGACAGATCTCCGCCCATGGCCAGAAGTCCGTCATCCCGGGCAAGTTCGGGTCTGGGAAAAGATATTTCTTTGTCATCAAGTTTGTAAACAGGCATTATGTATCACTTTCTTGCGACTTTTGAAGATTCAATGGTAAACTCTCTGTTTTTAGCTGAAAGCTTGATCTTTCCGCCGTTTTTGAGCTTGCCGAACAGAATCTCGTCAACAAACAAAGGCTTCACGTCGTTTCTGATTATCCTGTCGATCTCTCGTGCTCCGAATTCCTGGCTGACGCCCCTTTCTTTCAAAAGATCTTTTGCCTTCCTGTCGGCAGACAGAGTAATCTTCTTGGCAGAAAGCTGCTCCGAGAGCTCTTTTAACTTCTTATCAACAACTCTTATGGCCATGTCATCATCCATGCTGTTAAAGACAACAACTTTATTGAGCCTGTTTCTGAACTCGGGCTGGAAGGTGTTCTTGACAGCCTCCGTGAGGACGCTCTCGTCCATGCTGGTGCTGATAAATCCGATTCCGCTCTTTCCCAGCCTGTTGGCGCCGGCGTTGGAAGTCATGATGATAATAACATTCCTGAAATCGGCCTTTCTGCCCTGATTGTCAGTAAGTGTCGCGTAATCCATCACCTGCAAAAGCACGTTGTAGATATCGGCATGGGCCTTCTCGATCTCATCAAGAAGCAGTACGCATGAAGGGTTCTTGCGAATAGCTTCAGTCAGAATTCCGCCTTCCTCGTATCCCACGTATCCCGCAGGAGATCCGATAAGCTTGGCAACTGCGTGTTTTTCGCCATACTCACTCATGTCGAAACGGATGAGCTTAACTCCGAGTTCATCCGAAAGCGTCCTTGCGATCTCAGTCTTGCCGACACCCGTAGGTCCCACAAACAAAAGGCTCGCAAGAGGCTTGCCATCCTCAATAAGACCTGCCTTTGAGAACTTCACGGCATTAACAACCTGGCTTATAGCCTCGTCCTGGCCGAAAATCTTAGTCTTAATGCGCTCTTCAAGAGTCTCAAGTCCCGCAGCGTCATCGGTATCCACTGTTTCAATGGGTACTCTGCAGACACCGGTCAGGATCTCGTTGATAACGTCCCTGCCCACGGTCTGTGTCTTTTGCTGAAGGGGATGGAGCTTCCTGTAAGAGCCGGCTTCGTCGATAAGGTCAATGGCCTTATCCGGCAAAAACCGCTCGTTTATATACTTTGCACTCATCTTAACGGCGTATTCCATGATGCCTTTCGTATATTTTACGCCGTGATACTTCTCATATTTGGATTTGAGGCCGTTTAAGATGGCCACAGTCTCTTCCTCAGTGGGTTCCTTGATTTCAACATTCTGGAACCTTCTGACTAGAGACTTGTTCTTTTCAAAATATTTCTTGTATTCCTCGAAGGTCGTAGCCCCGATGAACCTGATATGGCCGTCGGTCAGATAGGGCTTTAGCATGTTTGATGCGTCAAAAGAACCTTCTCCTACCGCACCAGCACCGGAGAGATTATGGATCTCGTCGATGTAGATTATGGGCTTCTCCTCTTTTCCAATCTCTGAGAGGACCTTCTTGAATCTCTTTTCAAAGTCGCCCCTGTACTGGGTTCCGGCCAGCATACCACCAAGGTCCAGGGAAAAGACCTTTGCGCCCTTAATAGCATCAGGAACATCGCCGGCTTTGAGGCGCTCCACAAGGCCGTAGGTTATCGCGGTCTTACCGACGCCGGTCTCTCCGATGTGAAGAGGATTGTTTTTATCTTTTCTGCAGAGGATCTGTATCGTGCGCTCAAGCTCTTTTTCACGCCCGATAAGCGGGTTGACGTCTTTTAACGTATCATTAAGACACGGAGCAAAGAGACTTATCCCGCCCTTGTCCTCCTTGGACTTGATGCTTCCGTCGATATCTTCGGAAATCGCCTCGTTTTCTGACTCTATGATCGCCATCTCCTGGAGCACATCGGCTTCAGTGATATCCTGCTGTTCCATGTAATAGACAGCGTAGCTGTTATCAAGGTTCCAAATGGCATGGACCAGGTGCCTTACATGGATCTGGTCACAACCGCTGCTGTAAGCACTCTGCCCGGCAAAGCTTATGACAAAGTTGGTTCCGACAGAAAGCTCAGGCTGGCCATTCTCGGATTTATCAACATATTCCTTAATATATTTCCTGAGATTATTCTCCAGAATTCCCAGATCTCCTCCGCATTCTTTGAAAGCCTCTGCGAAGGTGACATCGTCAAGGATCATAAGGAGAACTATTTCGGGAGTCACAAATTCATAGTGATTCTCACCTGCAAATGCAACAGCTTTTTGGAAAACTGCAGAAGCTTCTCTTGAAAGATCCATATTATGCCTCCTCCACTGTCATTCTAAAGGGGAATCCCTCTTTTTTGGCTCTTGAAAGAGCATTGTTGACTCTGGTAACAGCGATATCATAGGGGTATCTTCCCACAACCGCCTGACCGTTTTTGTGAACGCCAAGCATGATGGCCTCAGCACTTACGGGATCCTTGTGAAAAATATCCACAAGAACAGAAACGACAAACTCCATGGTAGTGAAATCGTCGTTTAGCATGATCACGTTGTACTGCCGTGGTTCCTTGATCCTGCTGAATGTCTTTTCCTTAGTCTGGCTTCCTGTTGCCATGTCTTTTCCTGCCTCCTGTGTTAAGGCGTATCAGTTAGTGATGATGGCATCCGCCATGTCCGCAGGACTCTCCCTCACCGTGCTCATGATCGTGGTGGTCACAGTTAGCTTCGCTGCTGGCTTCCAGAGTTCCTGCAATAAGAGCGTCAACTGCAGCATCTGTGCTTCCGCTTACGCCTGCAAAAAGCCTGATTCCGGCTTCCTGAAGTGCACGCTGTGCGCCGCCGCCGATTCCGCCGCAGATAAGAGTGTCAACCTTGGCGATGTTCAGGATTCCTGCAAGAGCTCCGCATCCCTCTCCGTTTGTTCCAAGAATCTGGGAATTAACAACCTTGCCATCTTCTATATCATAAACCTTAAACTCTTCTGTTCTTCCAAAATGTCCGAAAACATTCCCTTTATCATATGTTACCGCTACTCTCATCATCTTGTCTCCTTTTTTCTTCATACTTACTTGTAATTTATTTCTTTCACTGTCAATTTCGATGTTGCCACCTGCTATGCGAAGTCTCTTTCCCTCAACAATAGCACTGATCATCTTCTTCCTGGCACTTTCGTACATAGCAGTCACGGTTGTCCTCGCAACACCCATCCTCAATGCGCAAGCTTCCTGATTAAGGCCTTCATGATCAAGAAGCCTTATGGTCTCGTACTCATCAAGAGAAAGCACGATGGTCTCCAGCTCCAGCGTATCCGCATCCTCAGGGATAAAGCTGTAATGGTCCGGGAAATTCCAGATTTTTCTGCACTTTGTAGCTCTTGGCATAATTATTCTCCATTAATCTAAATTGACATATGTCAGATTGAATATACAACTCATTCTGACATATGTCAATAATCTTGGTTTATACCGTTATCTCTTTTCCATTGGAGTATCTGGCTTCTCCTGTTGCTCTGTCGGTCAGAAAGACAGTCCTATACCGGATCAATACCCCTTCTGCTTTAATGAGCTCACGAGCTGTACATAGAATTCTCTGACATCAAAACCATCGAAATTCTCGCGGTTAAGGTCGATCATATCAGCGTGGGAAATACCTCTTTTGCCCATGGGTTCCAGGAATGTATAGTTGGGTCCCCACTGAAAAGATTTTTCCCCTACCAGACCATCGTTTCTGCCATCAAAATACTTAACAAGATGATATGAGAAGTTGAGCGGAAATCTGCCGTTTGTGGCTGTTCTCATGTACGATCCGATACTCTGGTAAAAGACCTTGTCAGAATCGGGAGTTATACTGTTGAACTTCTCACATGCTTCATGCGTAAGATCAGTTACAGCTTCAATAAAATCAGGGCTGGGATCTCCGAGTTTTGAAAGTGCCGCATTATAAGTTGCTGCTACTCTATCCTTGATACCCTGACCGATCTTGCCAAGCAGATAATCGGCAAATTCACATCCTCTGTGCGGTGTATTGACTGTTGTAAGGCTTGCTACCATATCTTCAACTCCATATCTGGCGATGGCAGCACGTGAATCCAGACCGCCCTTTGAATGTGCGATAATATTAACCTTCTGACAGCCGGTCTCAGCCACTATCTGCTTTATTCTTTCGGCGAGTTCAGCTCCGCATCTCTCTACAGAAGCGGCAGATTGCTGATTCCCGAAATAAACTGTCGATCCGTTCTGCCTTAGTTCATCTGTTATTCTTCCCCAGTAGTTAAGAAAAGCCGGCTTAAAATCTCTGAAGAACACGCCGTGTACCATTAACAGCGGGTACTTTGTCTTGCAAATCTGCGCACTATGTCTCTGCTCGTTAAGACCCATACGGTAGTTTTCAAAATATGCCTCTTTTTCAGCTGTTTTTATCATCCTCGGCACTATAAATAAAATGCAGGGCAAAAACCACGCAAGAAAGTAAGTAACAGCCTTATTGACAATTCCCACCTGGGTAGAATTTATGATAAGTCTGATAACTCCGTTAAAATATAGCACCGACATGGAAAGAATTATGATCAGCGCAGACAAAAGCCAAGGTCCCCAAAACCTCAGGGTGATGCCCGGAATATGGACAATAAGATAAGCAATCCATATCACGAAATTGATGATAGAAGCAACAAGATAAAACCTCAAAAGTTCAGCGCCCTTAAGACACTGCTTAAGTTTCCCGGTGCGCAGATTTTTCGCATCCGGGCGGGGAACAATATTTATAAGTAAAAAAAGCCCTCCTGCTACCAAATACGCAACAAAAGACTTCATGCTCCCGGGTAATAACATCCCCATGCAAGGAAATATTACAGATACAGCTATAGCAAAAAACCTATATACTTTTTTCATTTATGCCTTTACTCTCCTCCCTTAAAAAGGGACTACAAGCAAACAGATTCCTCTGCCAACTCCGTAGTCCCTGTTAAGGCAACATTATAACCCATTTCAAGGATTAGTAAAGCCTATTATTTCTTGTGTTTTACCAGAATAATCTCTTAAGAATGCTTGTAACTACCTTTACAACAGTCTTGACCACCTTAACAACCGGTACGATTATCTTGATGATAGGTGTCGGCACGTAGGATGGTTTGTCAGGCTGTGTTGGCTGATCAGGCTCTGTCGGGTCTGTAGGCTCTATTTCGCCGGGATCCGTAGGGTCTGTCGGGTCAACAGGCTCCACTACTTCGCCTGGATCGTCAGGATTTGTAGGATCTACAGGCTCCACTTCCTGGCCGGGATCATCAGGATTTGTAGGATCTTCCGGATTCTCAGGATCTTCCGGCTCGGTAACCTCGATGCCGAGGAACTCATAAACTGCGTTCTTACTCTCAAATCCATCAGTGCTGCCGGTTGTGAAGAAGCTCTTTTCCACAGTTACATTCTTGTTGTCGGAGAGCTGCTCACCTGCGCCGTTGTTGTTGAAGATATAGGTAAGAGTACCTGTCTCAATGGCCTTTGTGGGAACTTCTACGCTGTACCAGTTAGTTCCTTCCTCACGCACCATGGTCTTGCCGGGCCATCCGCCGATGAGGTTGTTGTACTCACCGTTCTCGCCGCCATAGATGTAAAGAGCCACATCCTGCCATGAATCCTCTTCAGCCTTCTCATTGTAGAAGTAAACTGTTGTGTAGGTGATATCCTCGCCTGTGGCAATCGCTGCCATAGCATCCTTCTTGGAGCCGTATTTCTGGAAACCGATTCCGTTATGAAGGAAGAATCTGTACTTCATGTCAGTGATCTTCATATCACTGGTCTGCTTGCCGTTATTGCCGTTGTTGAAGATTATGTTGAGATCTTCACTTGCGCCTGCAGGAAGCACGATCTTGTACCAGCCGTCCTCTTCCTGAGTCATCTCTGTACCGGGCCACTCGCCGAGGCTTGCTGCGCCCCAAGAGTATGCACATACCTGCTCCCAGCCCTGAGTATTGTAGAAGTATGCTGTTGTGAAGCTTCCTGACACTCCAACAGCCTCTTCAGCAGCCGCTTTGCTTGTATATCTGTCTACAACCAGCTGTCCGCTTGACTTCTCAGCATCAACTGCCAGATAAATATCCTTGCTCTCAGGTGTGATGCCTTCGATATTTACTGTCTGCTTGTCGCCGCCGTTATTGAAGATAAGGTTAAAAGAGTCTATCTCACCCTTAACTTTAACGTCAGCGCGCCACCAGCCTTCACCTTCATTGGCTGCAGCTGTTCCGGGCCATCCGCCAAAGAGCTGTGTGCCGTCAGAAAGCCAGCCGTATACATTTACGTTTGCCCAGCCTTCAGTTCCGAAGAAGTATACAGGATATGTAGATATACCGATAGCCTTTTCTGCCTCTTCCTTGCTGAAATAGAGCTTATCAGATCCAAGGGTTGCAAAGGTTCCGCTTGCAGTATCAACCTTGTATGCCGGTGAAGCCTTGCTTCCGTCTGAATTCTCAAATGTGATCTCGAACTCATCGTCAAGTACTGTTGTCCAGTACCATCCGTCGTTGTCGTTTACGGTAGAAAGTGCCTCTCCGTCTACTCTTCCGACAACATTATCCCAGTTCTCAGAATTGTAGAAAGAAACTACTGTGCCTGTTCCCTCCTGCTTGTCTGAAAGAACTGCTACAGATCTTGCATCAACACTTCCGTAGATGATTCCGTCTTTTACAAGGAAGATATCTTCGCTTCCCTCAACCATGTTGGCATATGTGCCATCTTCAAGAACTGTCTCAGCGTTGATGGTAGTTCTGTTAAGGCTGCTGTTGATAATAACCGCGCCCTGTACATCTGCGCCTTTTCTCTCAACCATTACAGTCTGGATGTTGCCACCCGGATTTGTAATGTACTCATCAGCATCAAGCATCTGTCTGCGGAAAAGATTTACCGCCTTAACTTCAGGCGCCTTATAAATATCACTTCCTGCTTCTCCGATGAGGTTGTTACCATATGGATTCTCAGCTGAACTTCCATCAGGTCTTGAGAAAAACAGTGGTGTTCCGGCCTTTCTTGCTCCGATAAATGACCATCCGAGGATAACCTGCTCGTCATTAATGGATTTCCAGCAGCTCTCACTGTCGTTCATATAGTTGTCATGGGATTCTACCCATGTGATAAGCTTCTCATCATCAGCATTATAAGTTCTGCCGTCAACCGTCTCATCATAGATCTGATAATCAGTGATCTTGTTTACAGAAAGATTTCCGCTTGCAAGAGCAGAGCGAAGGCTTGAGCCATAGTTGCTGGCTGTTGTTCCGCCTATATATTCCTGATAGCCTGCAAGTCTGTCGCTTGATCCCTGAAGAACTTCACCGTATACAAAAAGCTCGTCATAGCTCTTTGTACCAACTTCACCGGAATACTCATTGAGAGCCTCTCTCATATTCGGATAGAAAGTGTTTCTGTCAGTATCTGTGTAGTCTGAAGTAACCGGATCATCAGGAAGTGAAATATGCTTGGCTGTATCAATTCTGAATCCGTCTGCCCCAAGATATACACAGTCCTTTAAGAACTCATAGAAGTACTCCTGGAAACCGATATTCTCTGTATCTACATCAGGAAGTCCACCCATAGCATAATATGTAAGCTCGAGTCTGTCTGAATATCCGCCGCCTGTCATACCTGTTGTATGATAGAGGGCATCACTTCCGCCGGCTGCTTCTATAAGGGCTTCTGAAACATTACCCATGGAAGGAGTTGTGTGATTGGGGAGAATATCTACGATAACCGCGATGCCGTATTCATCGGCAACATCACACATGTGCTTGAACTCATCTCTTGTTCCAAGCTGATAGTTTCCGATAACCCAGTCTGTAGGCTGATAGTGGTAATACCACATTCCGTCAGGACCATGAAGGTTTCTGCCGGGATTGGTATCAAGACACTCATTTATCGGAGATGTCTGAACTGCAGTATATCCTGCATCTGCTATATCAGCCATGTTATCGGCAATTGTATTAAAGCTCCAGCAGAATGCCTGGAGAATTGCTCCGTCATGGATATTATCTCTGTTAACTGCTGCGTTATCTGAATCCCTGTGATCACGAGGAGCCAGATTTGTAGGCACATATGGAGCCTTCTCCTCCGCTGCGGTTACAGTAAATTCCTGTGTGGTCAGCTCGGAAGTTGCGTCACCATCAAGCACATCCGCTACATCCGCTGTCACCTCATCAGCTGTCTCTGCTTCTGTCTCTGTTTCTACTTCTGTCTCTGTCTCAGTTTCTGCTTCTGCTTCAGACTCTGCTGCTTCTTCAACTTCGTTAACTTCAGTTGTCTCTTCGTTTACCTCTTCATTTACGTCATTAGCGTCTTCTTCTAATGTTCCGCCTGTCCCCGATGCTGTCTGATTTTCTTCTTCAACCGGCCCAGTAATTTCCTGAACTTCCTCAACAGCCGGCTGCTCTGCCGCCAATGCAACAGTTGCACTTCCCAAAGAGCTCAAAGCTACCGACAATCCAAGCCCTGTAGCCAATAAGCTCCTACGCCACAACTCTACCTTTTTCATGGCACCTCCTAATTCAATTTAAGTCTTTTACCAGTATAGTTAATCGATTAACTCCCAACAATGATATTATATTTTTGGGCAACTAAAACTGTCAATTAGACATAAACTTCAAATCTTTTGAAGGTGCTTTATTAATTGTGCTTATGAAATGTGGTAAAATAGTGGGATTTTAGGTTAACCGTTTACCTTGTGTACAAAGCAGACATTTTTCACCCAATGAGCACCACTGAAAAATCATTGACATTTGTCCCTGTGGGGCCTGTCTTGATGAGGCCTCCGCACGCATCCAATATATGATAACAATCGTTATCCTCAAGCATCTGATTAAATCTTGCCAAAAAGATCCCGGCATCCGACAAACTCTTCATAGTATCTCCGTCAACGTATCCCCCGGCTGCATCGGTAGGACCATCTGTACCATCAGATCCGACGCTGAAAACAGCCACGTTACCAAGGCCGGAAACAACCTTTGCTGCTCCACAGGCAATCTCCTGATTCCTTCCGCCAAGACCGTGTCCCTTAAGATGAACAACGGTTTCGCCGCCCAGGATGAATGCTGTCTTACTGCCGTCACAAGCGTGAGAATGAGCTATTTCTCCCAGTATTTTGCCAACTTCTCTGGCTTCTCCGGTTGCTCTGTCGGTTAAAAATACTACCTGATATCCAAGACTCTCGCAGCACTTCCCGGCTGCTCTGCATAGCTCTTTTACACTGCCTATCACTACGTTAGCCGCGTTGCTTATTTCTTTGGGCGTCTCAACTTCAAGGCATGAAAGAGCCTTCTCAGAGAGACTGAGCCCATATTTCCGGACAATGTTTTTTGCCATCTCGCATGTACTACTATCCGGAACTGTCGGGCCTGAAGCTATCATATCCAGCGGATCTCCCACGATATCTGAGAGAATTATACTGTAAACCTTCGCAGGAACTGCAATCTCTGCAAATCGCCCTCCCTTTACTCCGGAGAGTCTTTTCCTGATGGTGTTTATCTCATTTATATCCGCTCCGCAGGCAAGGAGCTGACTTGTTATATCCTGAAGCTCAGCCAGATCCACCAAAGGCTTCTCAAACAGCGCACTTCCGCCTCCTGACAAAAGAAACAGTACCGTATCCTCAGCAGTCAGACCAGCCACCATTTCCAACACCTTCTCAGTGGCCTTTACACTGTTTTCATCAAGCACCGGATGTCCGGCTTCTAAGCACTCAATCTTATCCAGTTCGCCCTTAACATGCCCGTACTTGGTGATCACAATGCCCTTCTTGTAGGAAACATGCTCAGAAGCTGCCTTCGCCATGCTGTAAGCCGCCTTGCCGACAGCAACAATATAGATGTTTCCTGTCAGTTCCGCATCCGCCAGCGCACGCACCACAGTCTCTTCCGGCATCACGGCACTGATTGCCTGCTTTATGATCTTATCTGCATCGCTTCTGAGCTTATAATTCATTAATCCCCCAAATCCGCATCACTTATGCGTTCAATATTTGCATCAAACATCTTCTTTGGCAGTACCGCTCTGTAAAAAGACTGATAGACTTCCCACACAGTATCACAATCTAAACTGCCCTTTTCTCCCAGCCTTATTATGATGAAAGGCACGCCAAAGCACCTGACTCTGAGCCCGGTATCTGAGCAGCCGTTCCTGAAATAGAAAGAAACACGCCTCTCCTGAAGCTCTTTTTCCTCAGAAGACTCAGCATATAAGGGGTCTTCCACCTCTATGATCATCATCTCAGCATCGGTGACATGATCTCTTAGAAGCTTAAGAATAGCAGAGCCTCTGCCCTTGTCTCTTTCTTCGGGATAAACCGCCAGGTAATCGACAAGATATCTTTTCCCCTGCTTTACAAGAAAAGTGTAGCCCAAAAGCCTCTCGCCGTCTGATAAACCCAGGCACTCATAAATCCCCTCGTCCAGGGCTCTCAGGATCATCTTAAGGGGTTTTAGTTCATCTTTTTTGAAATCATGGACCATGCGCTCCTCATAAACAGAAGCGACCCGGTCTTTTGTAAGCTGTATCAGCTCCATTTAGTCACCTCAGATATTTGTTCAGCGCAAAGAGGCTGTTCTTGGCATCGTTATAGCCAAGCCAGTACAGATGTCCCAGTTTGTTCATGTTGCTCTCCACTCGCTTTACCGTTACGTGCTCGGAAGGCGCGATCACAAAGATCCTGCCCTCTTTCTCCAGCCTGTCTATCTCATCGCACTCCTTGTTGTAGTCTGTGCCCATGGCCATGAGCTTTTTGGCAAACTCGGGATTGTCCTTGTAGAAGCGCTCAGCGTAGGTCTTCGAGGACTCTTTCTTCCTGTAGCCCCTCTCTCTTGTCTTAATAACAACGATATTCTCATACCCCTGCTCAATTGCCCATTTGTAGGGAATATGACAGCTGCAACCGCCATCCAGGCACCTCTGACCGTCAACGTCCACCATTGGCGATACGTAGGGCATTGAAGCCGAAGCCTTGATCGCGCTTAATATATCTTTGCACTTACCCTTCT
>JAEEGF012480849.1_pt1 | contig 12111 bp, 2 predicted proteins | sample 9134171 | NCBI WGS metagenome assembly JAEEGF01 (sample SAMN16246542, study PRJNA631951) | gut metagenome | biome: gut microbiome; feature: rumen; material: AP-attached | host: Bos | place: Iran: Karaj | collected 2018-10 | reverse complement strand
CCCCGCATGGGACGAATACTTCGCAAAGCGAGCCGACAAGGCAAACCGCCAGAAAAAGGCCAAAGGGGCACGCGTTGCCCAAGCTGCCTAAAGACCCTTTATCGGATTCAGTGCGGACACAAAGTCCGTACATGTACCGGTTAGAGTCCATGAGACGATAACTTAGTAATAACTTGAGCTGTATGCGGTGAAAGTCGCACGTACGGTTCTTAATGGGGAAAGAGGGGGCAACCCCTCCGACCTACATAATTGATGATTTTGCTTGTTTTGAATTGCAGCACTAAGATAAGTGAAAATCCTGACATAGCAAAATCCTGAGCAACAAAAAGTTGCTCAGGAACTTATAAAAAAATGTTTAACTAAAGTGCTGCGGAATTTAGGTTAAAAATAATTCATGAAAAATTCATGAAAAATTCATGGCAATTCATGTTAAAAAACATTCGTGTCCATTCGTCATTCGTCCCACAGTGATGGGGAGCCTCCGGATTCGTTTCCATCGAATCCGTCCCAGTTGTTGGCGCGCCCATCATATTGGGCATAATCGTCGTTTTTGACAGTTGTTTCCAAACCCGATTCTGCCAACAGTGGTTGAAGTGTGAGGGGGGCCGCAATCCAGATGAGTGGCGGTGTATAACGCATTTTGGCGCTCTTTCCCGTAGTATGATGGTTTTGCTGTTTCATTGTGTAAGAAATAGGGATGTTTCTTAATCGTTTATGGTCTTGTGACACCTTGCTGTGATTCATGAATCACCATCTTCCGGCCATTAATGATATAAACACCGGGTAGGGTGGGGGACGACGGGAGACGTCGGCCATCAATGGAGTACCAACTGCCATTGTAGTGATGTGTGGCAGTAACGCTCTCGATATGGGCCGGGTCTGGCTCGTCGGTGAACCCGATGCTGAACGACGCTTGTGACGAATCGTCTAATGTGAGGTATGCACGGAAGGGTGGCACCGTGACTTGGGTGTTCTGTGCCGTTATCGGTTTCCATTCATTGTTGGCTTGCAGCACATAGATGTGCTGGCTGATGGCCACGCTGTTGCTGATACGCGCAAAGGTGCCGTTGATGGTCACACCGTCGATCGTGGTGGATTGTGCGGCAGCATTTTCGGTAGTGGGAATGGACGTCCCATTGGCACTCTGGAAGTCGAGCGACACATTCTCATCAGCCATGACGAGATAAGGCGTGTTGGCCTCTATGTCGCCATTGATTTTCCTAAACATCACAATGTCGCCCTCGGGTAGATTGTTGACCGACATGGAATAGACGCGCGCATTGGCGGGCACGGGCATGGAGTAAGGCAGACAGACGGAGTAGGCACCATCCAAATCCTGGGTCAGGGAGCGGTTGGTGCGCACCTTGGCAGCAGTGAATGCCCAGGGCACACAGTAGTCGAAGTTCGACGAATAGTAAAAATCGATGCACTTCAAATCCCCATTGTCAGGATATACCACGTTGGTAAGACGTTCTCCGAACATGTCTGTTGACCAAGTCCACCACGAGGGCATATACATCAGCGTGTAATCCGGTACCCCCATGTCGTTGGGAGTCTGACACACATTTCCATCAAAAAGCAGATCACTCCATGGGGCTTCCACTTTTCGGAAATCAATCCAACGGAGGTTGTCGCTACATCTCAGCGCTCCTTCGCCCAATACCTTGAGATTGCGGGGAAGCACCAGGCTGGTGATATTCTTACAGCCATCGAAGGCATCTGCCCCAATCTCTTCAATACCATCACTGATGTTGATGCCACGAAGGATGTCCTTATTCTGAAAAGCCTGTCGCTGGATGGTCTTGACCGCCAGTTCAGTAGGCTCCTCGTCGCCAAATACCTGTACTGTGATGGCGTCCCGGATGGTGATGACACCATTGGATGGGAAATTGCTGTCGGATGTGTCGATGCCGGAAACTTCCCATTTGCCGCCGTTGCTCTCATAGACCACACCGTCTAAGACCAGTCTGCTGACCTGTGATGCTGCCCCCTGCATGAAAGCAAGGAGCAGCATCGTCAGTGTCAGTTTTTTATAGATAAATCCTGTCATTCTGCTTTTTGAACTTTAATGATGCGTTTGACGCATTGGTTGCCTTCTTTGTCGGTCACCTTGACGATGTAGATGCCATCGACAAGTGAGATCAGGTCGAGGTCGCAGAGACTGCCCTTGATTGTGCCGCTCTTCATCAGTGCGCCCGAGGTGGAATAGACCTCCACGGAGCGCAAGGGGAGTTCCGACCTCACATATACCCACCGCGGTGTGCGTGTCGGTGCTATGTGGATGCCATCGTATGACAGTTCGTCAACTCCCAGTCCATTGCCAATGGTCAGCAACTTCGGCTCGAAGGGGTCTCCCTCGATGCCATCGCTTAGATAGACGCTCGTCTCCATAATTTTCTTCACCTCGCTGTCGTAGTAAGTGCGATATTCTATCATCTTACCCGACTCCTCGGCATTGGCACAAACTGTGATGTAGTAGATGCCGTCGATGGCGCGGGTCATGCCTCGACATTCGCCGTCGATGAAGGCTCCCACACAGGCCGTGTCGATGGGCAGGGCGCCATCATTGAGGGTAGCCACCACAATCATGTTGTCGGAGAAGGCGTGGTGGTCTGTGGTGTTGAACGGCCACCATGTGCTCTCTTCATTGAAGAACGAGGCGCTGTTGGCTGCCGCGAACGACTCTACCTCCGGGAAGTGGAAGGCCTTGATGATGGAATCCTTGGATTGGTACATGTAACCCACTCCCGGATTGATAGTCTGAAGCGTACCTTCCCAGCGTGCGCCGTCGTAGAATGCCACGTCTTTCTTTGACTTCACCACATCGCCCTCCGTGGGGTTCAGGTCGGCGAAGGCCTCGTTGAGACTGAGGCTGAAGATGGAGAGAGAGCCTATCCAGTTCCAGTCGGGATGAATACTCATTGGCGTGCTCAACGGAGGAATATAGGTGCCACGGATGGTCTTGCCCAAAAGTGTTTGAGCCATGCGTACCTTGTACATCTGTCCGGGATACATGCCCGTGAGTGTGCCTTTCCATTCCCCACTCTTAAGGAATGACGCTCCCTCGGCCTTGTCTTTCACACAGAAGAAGGCAGCGTTGGTGCCTAACACATCTGTCGGTGACTCATGGCCCGGGAATGGCTGAACGTTGAGCGAGATCCAGTTCCAGGAGTATTCCAGATCGAGCACTTGCTCTATCGTCTGGGTGGCAGTCCATCTCACCGGTGTGCTGTAGTTGCCGACGATTTTGTTGTTTGTGAAATCGATAGACAGTTCTTCACCGTTGACCGTGGTGATGATGTCGCTATATACCACGCCCTTTTCGGCGTCATATATGCGGAAGGTTACTGGTTTTTTCTCGTCAGATGCGTTACCATATACCACAAGGTTGGTGAAGTAGGCGTCGCGCGATGTCATCAGTTGTGGTGAGGCGATGCCCCTGCAATCGTCGCCGATAAAGGCATATATCTTGCTCAATTTTTGTGAACAGATCTTGTCTTTGATATAAATCTGACCAATCAGATTCATCGAACTCTCATACATATCATCAAAACATTCCCAGGCAGGCTCGTTTCCATACATGGTGATGTAGATGGGGAAGGCTACATTGATGTCGTTCTGGTCGGTGGCATAGACAATGGGGACGTTGGTGCCGAGTGGGGCATTGGGGGTGACGGTGAATTTGATCTTGTCGGATTCATCCACACCAAGCACGCCTTCCGTCTTGTCGGGAATGATCCATGACGGCATTCCTGAGAGAGTGTAAGTGACACTCTCTGCCCCGAAATTGTGGAGAGTAGCATTGATGGTGAGAGATCCCCCCCGGCTTGTGATCCATTCACCATCCCATTCTGGTATCCATTCCAAGGAGCTGTAGTTGGCTTTTGCCGACCATGTGATGGCTCCCGAGAGATTGCCATTCACGTCGGGCACGTCTTTTACGGTGAACGAGATGAAACTGTCTTGCATACGCGAGGGCAGTGTCTTGAGCGTGATGTAAATCTCCTCTTCGCTTGCAATGAAGTCGAAGTCCAGATTCTCATACGTGCCAATGGTCTTCAGTGGTGGTGCGGTGATGGCTTGTGTCACGTTGGGACCTTCTGCTGTGTGCAACTGTCCTGTTGTGCTTTTCTTGCCACTGGCAAGACTGAAGTCAGTATGAGCCACATTGTTGTTGTCCAGATACTTGTGCTCCATCGGGTAATAGACAAGCAGTGTCGTGTTTGTGGAGTCTGCCTGGAAGTATTGGCTCTCAGAAATGGAGGTGCCGTCGAGCGTGACTTTATACACGGTAAACTCGTCGATGTCGCCACTGAAGAGGTTGCTCACTTTCAACTCATTCTCCACATTGCGCTCACGTCCGCCGAGGAAGACATTGCTGGTGGCGAATGCGGGAATTTCTGTCTCGTTGAAGGTGCGCACGGCTTTGCCGTCGATGTAGGCGTTGGCCGAGGTGCCACGACGCACATTCAGTGCCAAATGATGCCAGTTGCCATCGCTGTAGTTCTCCTCGCTCAGTATGTTGGTCTCGCCGTCGCTGTCAAGCGATGAGGAACTGCGATAGGTGCGCAGGACAAGCGAGTTGTCGGTGTCGAAATCTATCGACATGCGGTCGGTCAGCGAGATGAGCGATGTGTTGGCATTGACTCCCTTTTCTCCCCTGAACCACATCATTATCAGGTAATTGTCCTCGTTGCTGACTGCTTCGGTGGCGGCATTTATCTTGATGTATCCTGTGCCATCCAGATGGGCGGCCATGTTTTTGTTGTTCAGATTCCATGACTCACTGTCGAGATAGATGTTGTGGCCACGGGCATTGTCGGTCACAACGGTGCCATGCCCCTCGTCCATGCGCCAGTAGCCCACCAGGCCTCGCTTGTAGGCAGGAATGGATTTCCACATGTATTCACGCATCTGAGCGGGTGTCTTGTCGTCGTTCCATATTGCCAGATCGTGTATGGCTCCCGTCAGTCCTTCGCCTATGGTTACTTGGCCCATGTTGTTGTATTCGGGAACAGACTTGTTGTCAAACAGTGTCTGGGTTCCTTCCGTCGTGCTGACATCGGCGTTGAAGAAGTTGCCCATGGGTGTGTGGCTGTACTGGAAGGTCAGGAACACCCATTCGTTTTGTGGAATACGGGCAGAGTTGCCGATGAAAGTCTCGCCGTTGATAGTCAGTATGGCGTTGCCTTCATTGTCTGATCCCAACTCCAGGAAACTGGCGGTTGTGCCGTGCGTCAGGATGGTGCCGCCACTCTGACGGTTAAGCCACATAGATACCGACAGACTGGTGTTGGTGATGGGCAGGTAACTGTCGGTGCTCATGGGATTTCCGTTGAGTTGGAGCGATACGAGGTGGTCGATGGGCGATTCGTTCAGGTTGCCCTGGATGCTGAAGTTCTTGGCTTTCGTCAGGTAGTTGGAGCGGATGGGCTCGTTAAACCGGATGTGGATGTCGGTGTTGGGGCTTAGGATACCGGTATTGGGGTATGCCTGTCCCAAAAGCATGGGGCCGTGGGTGTCTTTCACCACCTCTATTTCCTCGCTCTGCCATGACACTTCCTGGCTCTGCCCAAACTGGCTGGTGGTTTCGATGCAAACCATATAATGACCATCGAAGATGGGTAGTGCGAATGAATGGCTTACACTCGACTTTCCTTGTTCGAGCAGCGACTGGTCTTCCTGGAGAACACCATCGGGAACCATCGACATGCCGTTGAAGAATTCATGTGCGGTAATCCAGTTGTTGTCGCCGATGAAGCGGTATTTGACGCGGATGCTCCGGAATCCATTGATTTGTGGGTTGAAGTTCTTGGCTGTCACCGTCAGATAGCCCTCAGGAGCGTTATTCACGTCGTTGCTGTTGATGACGGTCTTGTTCACCGCAATATCCGCCTCGGGGGCTGCCTCGGTGAAACTGATCGAGAATGTGGCCTCGTCGAAATTCTTGGCTGGCTCACACGACGAGCGTAGTGCCAACTTAATGTCTTTGTATTCCAGTACCGATGTGTCGGACTGTCGGATGGTCAAGGTCTTTTTATCGGTCGCACCGGCATAGATGGGGATGCTCACGCCTGAGGCGAGAGGCAGGCCGTCCATGGTGACGATGAGTCCGTCGGGATTGTTGAGACACACCAGGTCGGGCAGGTTCACCTCGCCTATCTCACTCTCATTGGTCAGGTCGATTTCAAGGTTCGTCTCACGCCCTGAGGGGATGCCGGTGATGATGGGGGTGGGGATGGAAATCTTGGGATTATCGATTTTCATCGTCGCATAGTTGAGGATGGTACCGGGCTTGTAATACTTCGTCACGGTCTGTCCCTCATACGGGCAGCGGGTCTGTCCGCCGCGTGTGCGGAAGATCGGGCTCCACCCTCTTGGGGAGTCAAACACATCCACGGTCAGTGCACTGCTCTTCGTATTGTCGGAAAGGGTGTAACTGAACGTTTCCTTATTCTCGGTTGTCTGTGTCCATTTCGAGACGAAGGAATAATGAAGGTCATAGGTAACGGTATAGTATCCGTATGATTTGACGCCTGAAACCAAACCTTCAATACCTTCCTCAACCTTCGTATATATTTTCTGTTTCCAGGTCAAAGCTTCGTTGCTCTGGACTTTCTCACTGCGTGTTACCGACTTGGTCTCTGTCGTTCCACGGTCCCAGGAGAAGTTCTGCTTGAAGTATTTGTTGTCGTTGAAGGCTTTCACTTTGTCTTCCTCGTTGTCACTCAGCCGGTCTGTCCAGGCCTTAATAGAGTTGTTGTAGAAGTAGATGGTGTCCACACCCTCATAGCCTTCAGGTGCGCGGAACCAGTAACTCGGGCCTTCGTCGCTATCTTCGGATAGTGCAGCCTGATCACCCCACACACTCCTGTCATCGTTGCAGGAGCCATAGCGTGGATCGTCTTCTGTCAGCGTGGTGTAGTAGGTTGGCTCCTCTGCCGTTGAGGGTATCAGAGTAGGATCGCTGATATAGACGAGTTTGTTGTTACGTAACTTGCGCAGGTTGGGTATCAACTCTTTCTCAATGTACTTTTGTGTAAAGCGGAAGGCTGTGTTGAATTTGTCGCCCACTGTCATGCCGCGCTTGTTGTCTATCTTGTAAGTGCCGTCGGGCTGGATGTAAAGTTTGACAATGTCGGCAGCGCCAAAGATATAATTGGTGGAAAAGCCGATAAAGACATCGCCTTCCTCACCCACATACGATGAGGTCGAGTTGGTGGTTATCTTTTCTGTATTTGTGATGGTCGTTGTCTTGCCTGTACCCAGTGTGCCTTCTCCTGTAATCTCAAATCCATCGTCTAATTTGTTGGTTATTGTCGATTCTGTCATCTTGACCAATGTGCCGACACCTGCCCAAAACTCGGATTCCGCACCTTGGCAAGTTCTTGTGATCGCACCTCCAGTGGAACCTATTGAGCCGGTGAAATCCCAACTGTCAACCGTGATGGAGTCGTTTTGCCAATATGACGATGAATTGCCGCCAGGCGGGTCACGTAGTACCATCAGCACGTTGTCGGGACCTGCGGTGACAAAATTGCTTCCGGTCGTTATCGAGCCGAAGACGACGCCGTAGAAGGCTTCGGGTTGCCAGCCATAGGTCTTGCCGCCTACTTTCGTGAAGATGTTCATTGCGCGGGTGAACGGGGACGAGAGGTTGGGGAAACTGGCAAGCCAGCGGTAGGTGGCGGTGCCCAGTGAGTCGAGTCTCATCTGGTTGTCCTCGAGTTGAACGATATCACCCTTGGCCACTCTGATGCTGTCGGAGATGACGGCATCCTGTGCGGAAATGACGGCTTTTTCGCCCAACTCATTGGTGATAGTAATGATAGAGTCTGACAACGCATATTCATAGCGCTGGCCGTCAGAGTCTTCGTCGAAGTTGGTGTAGGACTCATACAAGCGTACCTGGAACTCATACTCCCTTTCTTGCTCGAAGATGGGGTAGCCAAAGTTGTAGGTCACTTTGTCGTCGGCACCCACAGTGTAAAGGGGCACTTCCACTTTCTGGTTTTCATTGTTGGTCAATGTCACCGTTTGCTCACCGAAAGCACCTTTGCTCATGCCTGCTTGTGTGACTTCAAACTCAGGGTCTGAGCGGTAAGTCAGTTTCATCACCTTGGCGCATTGGAAGAGTGTGGCATAATCGTCCTTCGCTTCGTTCCACAAGGTGTCGCAGGGGGCTTTCGACATCGCGTCACTCAGATTGACGATCGAAAGGTTCTGGAATACATCAGCGTTGTTGAGGTCGGGGTTGTGCTCAAATGACACGTTGGTGATGCGGTAGCGAATAGGAGGAAGCATCGCACTGAACTCACCCGTCGCGGGGTCGGTCTTGATGTAGATATGTTTCATCTCATTCTCATCGCCGCCGGCTCGCCACGATTCACTGTTGACCAACTCGGAATAGGATTCCACGGGCAGGTTCTCGGGATTGTTGACAATCTCGTAGGTCAGACCGTTGACTTTCTCCACCACGTTCAGGCGACACTGGGGATAGTCAATGGCTTCCAGTTGAAGTCTGGCCTGGCCGATGGTGTTGATGCTAACACCATAGCCCAGTTTCTTCTTGCCTTCGGTCTCGCTGCCGGTGATACGGCCGCCAAAGTGTACTAAGGTGTTGTCGGTGAAATTGATGGTCTGCTCACTGCGGAAGTCGAACAAGGTGCCTTTCTCCTCGGGATAACGGCCGCCGTTGACAAACGTGTGGCCCATGCGAGACGCTGTGATGCGGTGAGGACCGATGGGCACGCTGATAGTATATTCACCGTTGCTGTCGCTATAGACTATTTCGCCGTCTCTGGTGCAGGGAGTGCCATCCACGGAGAACATCACGCTATCTACAGGTATGTCGGTGCCTTCGTAGTAGATGGTGCCGCTCACCTTGAAACTGGAGACGTCGGTGAAGTCGTAACTGTTGAGGGTCATCGAACCGGGACTGATGAAGCCCACGCGGTTTTCAGGAGAGAATTTGTGTGTGCCCAATTCGGGGCGGACGGTGTAGCCCGTGCCACTGCCCGTGAACGGGATGCCACGGATGGTATATTCGCCGCTCTCATTGGTGACACCGTAGAGACACAACTGTGTGGCGTTGGGGGTGACATCGGTGGCTGTAGTGGCCCCCACGGTGGGATGGTTGCCGTTGGGGATGCCACTGGTGCGCGAGATGTCGTAACTGTACTCATCGAGTCCCTCGTCGAAAGGCCAATACACTTTCAGGTCGTCTTCACGACCGCTGAGCATGCGGTTGTAAGTGTTGGTGATGTCTTTCTTTGTAAGGGCCTTGCTCCAAATACGCACCTCATCGATGTAGCCGGTGAAACTCTCATTCGTCTCATCCGCGCTGCCTCCGAAGTGAATCGCTTCCCCATGATAAGAGTTTTTGACGGGGTCTAACGACTGGCTGCCGTTTAACATGACATTTTTCTCGCTCTTCAACTCATTGTTGAGATAGAAGAGAATGCTGTCTTTCTTGTGTACAAACGTAAGTTGGCTGTATTCGTCGGAGGGAATGTCGGAATACAAAGTGCTGTACTGCCATTGGCTTGCATCCATCCACCCACAGGTCAATTCAAATGAGGTGGCTTCGGCTGAAGTTTTCTTGAGAAAGATACTGAAAGCGTTGGGAATTTCAATCAGGCTGGCCTTGACATCCGATTGTATGTCGTTGGGGCGCACCCACATCTGCATCGACCAGTTGTTCTGGTTGCCCAACATGTCTTTCACATACTGCTCGTCGGCATTCCAGGTGAGGCCCTCTCCGGCTTCCTGGATATGGCGGGCGAAGTAATAGGTGCGACCGCTCTCCTCGTCGTCGCTGCGCTCGAGGTTGATTCTCGCATCAGGAACGGCTGTGCCGGTGTCGAAACTCACACGGCCGGTGATGACACCCATCGACTGGCCGAAGCCCGACTCTATGCGGCTGTCGCTCAGAAGCGGGGCATCGTCTTCCTCACACTTGGTACCATAGACATCAACGCAATACTCATAGTAGCGCCCTGTCTCGGTGTTGGTGTCAAGATAGGTGTATTCGCTTTCGGTGCCAGAGGTCCTGTGGAGTTCAAGCCATTCTGTGGTGCCTACAAAGCGTCGCTTGAGTATAAACAAGGAGGGGTCGGTGCCCACCTGGTTGACTTTCCATGTCACACGTGCTCCTTCGCTCAGATTGCCTTTGGTCACTATCATGTCGGTGATGGTCGTGCTTGCTGTGATGCGGGCGGTCAGTGTGTCGCTCAGGAACTGGCCGACACCATCAAAGAGGTCAAGTTGCACAACGTAGCGATATACCTCGCAGTTGCTCGAGGGCTTGTCGTCTGTGAAGGTGGCGTGCTCATCCTTGCGGCGGGCTTTCACAGAGCCATAGTCTTGTTCGATTGCTCCATTCTTGTTAATACGATGAATACGGAAGGTCAAGTTGTTCTCGGATTCAGGAATATTGTTGTAGTCCCAGTCCATCTTGATCTTATCTTTCTTCTCCATGTCTTGTGTGAGATGGAATTTGAGATTCGGTGTCGTATTGACAATGCATTGCGCGTAGTTGCAGTTCTTAAGTGGAGTGGGGTCGGTAGGAATCTCATAACCGGCGTTGCGCCAGGAGTCGAGCATCATCACTACCTCATAGCGGTAATTGGTACACCATTTCATGCCACGGCTCACGTTGTCGCTGAAATTCTTGTTGGTGGTGTAGCCGGCCTCCTGACGGTTGCTGGCGTAGGTGCCGTCGGGGTTGAGTTCGGTGCGGTAAACATAGAGACGGGAGTTCTTGGGAATGGAAGAACTCTGGCTCCATGAGAGCACCACATTGCCGCTTACCTGGTTGAAACTGCTGTTGATCGACACAGGCACGTTGTTGAAGGTTTTTGTGCTCTCCGCACTCTTCGTCTGTGTGATAGTGCGACTATGGGTAGTCCAACTGCCGCTGCGAGAATAGGCATTTTTCACAGTCAGGGTATAGGTGGTCTTACGCACTGTCCTGACACGGAATTCCTTGTCCACAGGCACTTCCATGTTAATGGTTTTCGGCGATGTGCCATCCACAGTATAATCCACAACGGTGTAACCCTTGTAACTGCCGTCTTTTTCCTTGGCATCCACGAAGATATTGTAGTTGGTGGATATCTTCCGCTCTTCTACACCATTGTTGCGAATACCAAGACGGGTGCTCTCGTTGGTGTTCACAGTCTGGCCATTGTCCAAGTCGGGTATGTTGGAGGCATTAAATGTCACCTTCATCTTGTCGGGCGATGTCCACTCGAAAGTCGGCTCATTGGCTACTGTGAAATTAACATCGCTGAGATTGATGGTGTACTCGAAATTCACATACAATGTGGGGTCTGCTCTCCAGGTGACGCTTTTAAAATATTTGCTCGAACCTTTGATTATCAGTTTGGCTCCAGATTTGAGTTTGTCCGACAGGGTGACGCGCATACCGATAGCGTGAGTAAAGTTTTTCACGCCAGAGCCGCCGCGGAACAATTGTGGATGGGATACTGTACCATCTTCGCGCTCATAAGGGGTCAACTTGTAGCAGGTGGTCTCATAATCTGTAATATCGCCCGAGGCAATTAGAATTCTAACGCCATAACTGTTCACCAAATATACGTCGAAGGAAGTGCTTTTATACTCAAAGTCTTTCTTCTGCTGAGCACCCACACCGACTTTGATGTCGAAGCCGGGCTTGGCGGTTGTGCTGGTCGTGCCGTTAGAAATGTCAACCGAGCACAGACGATCGTACATAGCGTTCTCTCCCTCTCCTGTCCACCAACCGTAACTGTGGCTGGTGTTGCCTTGGAATGTATGGCCGAATGTGGCTGTCCATCCATTTCCTGATTTGGAGTAGGAAAAGGATGGAAGTGTCGCAACCATAAAAAGGAGCAAAACCAGATAGTATCTGGCAATTCTTATTCTTTGTTCCATGTTGATTGTGATTAGGTGTATATTTTTTGTTTAACTTTAAAATCTTTGCTTGGTTTTTAACAATTAGGTTTAATTTGCAAAGGTATATTATTTTTTTTAATTTTTTAATTTTTTAGGTGTTTTTTGTAACTACTCAGCACCCCATGGTATGAGTAGTTACCTTACTGTTGTACGACAGCAAGTATTGCATTGAAT
>JAEEGF010765610.1_pt1 | contig 12111 bp, 9 predicted proteins | sample 9134171 | NCBI WGS metagenome assembly JAEEGF01 (sample SAMN16246542, study PRJNA631951) | gut metagenome | biome: gut microbiome; feature: rumen; material: AP-attached | host: Bos | place: Iran: Karaj | collected 2018-10 | reverse complement strand
CTTGCAGATGCTTCCGGAGACACCATCACCAACGATATGCTGGCCGCTGTTTCTTCGCAGACAGAGTACATAAGCAATCTTGAACATTCCGGGAATGAACTTGAGGCCGCAAATAAAAATATCGCATCTGTAATGGGTGATGTCCGTAATTATGCCAACAGCGCGATAAGGCTTTCGGCAGACAGTGTCGATAATCTGAACGGCAGCGTGCAAAGCGTGCTCGATGCAGTAAACGAGATCGACAGCATCAACGAGATGATGCAGAATTTCCGTGATAAGATCACAGAGATCAACACAATTGTCGCGCTTGTAAAGTCCATCGCTTCAAAGAGTAACCTGCTGGCCCTCAATGCCTCCATAGAGGCAGCCCGTGCAGGCGAAGCCGGGAAGGGCTTTGCTGTCGTAGCAGGGGAGGTCAAAGCTCTTGCAGAAAGCACCACCTCTTCAACTGAAGAGATCACAAAGACTGTTGATGAGCTCCAGAAGATGATAGAATCCCTCGCCGACAGGATGCATATTACCGCGGACAATCTGAAAAACGAAACAGGAAAAGTCCGTTCGGCCTCGGAAAATATAGGTGACACCAACAAGCAGATGGCTTCCATAGCCGATAAGATCCAGAATGCATATTCCTACATAGGCGATTCCGAAAAGACCGTCAGTCGTTTCATAGACGCTCTCGGCCACATCAATTCTTCCTATGAATCGCTGAAAAAGAGCTGTGATGATGTGGGCAAGTTCATCTTCGACACCATCCGCAGCATTGACAAGCCGCGCGGAATGCTTGCAAGAGAAGTCGCCGCGCTTTCAAACGCCGAGAGTCTCGAGATATTCGAGGTTGACCATATAATCTTTACCTGGCGTCTCCGCATGGCGAGCGAACATTATGAAAAGCTCTCCCTCGACTCGCTTAAGAACTACAAGGGCTGCAAGATGGGAAAATGGATCGCCGGCATGACTGACGAGAAGATCCTCTCCATCCCCGCCTTCAGGGCCTTAAGCGAACAGCATCGCCTGCTTCATGAAAAAGCTGTTGAAGTATATAACGCCCTTGATTCGGGGGATCGTGCCCTGCTAAAGGAAAAGGTCGATGAAGCCGATGATATATTGAGGAATGTTCTCGACCAGCTTCATATCCTCCAAAAACATCCGGAGTTTAATAAACTGTAATCAAAGGATCTAAAGATGAAACGAAAAAGACTCATTAAAATCCTGGCCTTTGCTCTGGCCTATATTTTAATAGCGGCAGGCTTTATCTTCATTACCGTTCAGGACAGATCGCCGGCGGAACGTACTGTCATGAGCTTTAAAGCAGACGGTAAATCCAATAACGGTACCTTTATCACGGAGGGCGAAGATCCAAGCCTGCTTAAAGCCACCATAACCAATTCAAACTTCGTTCTCACTATAGAACGTACGCAGTTCTGGGCACAGGGAGCCGACAAGGTAACATTTTTCCAGCATTTTGGCGGCGAATATAAGTTTCAGCTGAAGAACAGCAACAACTATTCGGTCTCAAGCTGGAAACTGACTATCGTATTCGGCAAAAAGACCGAAGTCGACAGCTACTGGGAGTGCGCTGCCGAGACTGACATGCAGGATGATAAAACGGTTGTGGAGATCAAAGCCGATCCAAAGAAAACGAAGGATCAGACGATCATAGTTCAGGAATCGCGTGTCAAAGGCGATAACGACCGTCTGAATTTCGGTATGGTCCTTCACAGCCTCAAACAGACTCCGGAGATAATTTCCGTTACCCTTGTGGCCGTTGCCGCACGCTCGATATATGACAATCCCTTATTCTGGCTGCTTGTGGTGCTTTCAGCCGCGGCCTTCTTCGGGACCATCCTTTCGATAGCTCTTTATTTCAGGGATAAGCGTTACAACAGGCAAAAGGAACGCGATGAGAAGATCATAATCCAGTCCATAAATACATTCGTCAACTTCGTTGATGCAAAAGATCCTTACACCAAAGGTCATTCAACGCGTGTTGCGAATTACTCGGCAGAGCTTGCAAAAAGGATGAAACTGCCGGAAGAAGCCTGCAAGAACCTGTATTATATCGCGCTGATGCATGATGTGGGAAAGGTCAGCATCCCCGATTCGATACTGCAAAAACCCGGGAAGCTTGACCCTGAAGAGCGCAAGATAATCGAGTCGCATACAACCATCGGAGGCCAGATGCTCCGTGAATTCACCGCACTTCCCGGCATTGTCAGCGGCGCGCTCTATCATCACGAACGTTACGACGGAAACGGATACCCGCACAGGCTTTCGGGTGAGGAGATCCCGCTCTTTGCGCGTATCATCTGCGTTGCCGACTCGTATGATGCAATGTCGAGCAGGCGCTGTTACAGAGCGAAACTCAGCTACGAAGAGATTGTCAGGGAGCTCAATATCAATGCGGGCAAACAGTTCGATCCCGAGATCGTAAAGCTTATGACGGATATTTTAAGTGAAGCCGCCGCAAACGGCAAATTATCGGACTATAATCTATGAAGACCATACTTATCACCGGGGCATCGAGAGGGATAGGGGCTGCCACAGCCCGCGCCTTCGCTGCCCCCGGCACAAGGCTCGTCCTTGTATGCAAAGAAAATAAAAAACAGCTTGATGAGACCATTGCGGCCGCAAAGGCCCTTGGGGCCGAAGCCTTCGGCTTTCTCTGCGATCTTTCGAACGCAGTGGATACCAAGAACTTCTTCGCTAAGCTCGATGCAAACCATATGCTGCCGGAAGTCCTCATTAACAACGCCGGCATGGCGTATTTCGGGCTTTTGCAGGATATGACGGACGCCGAATGGAACAGGATCCTGGCTGTAAATCTCTCTTCCGTCTTCTACTGTTCAAGGGCCGTCATCCCGCATATGCTCAACGCAGGCGGCGGCGTGATCATCAATGTTTCCTCTATATGGGGAAGCCGCGGCGCGTCATGTGAAGCAGCCTACAGCGCAACAAAAGGCGGACTTGAGGCCCTCACAAGATCTCTCGCAAAAGAGCTTGCTCCCTCAAACATCCGCGTAAATGCCGTGTCCTGCGGCATGATAGACACTGAGATGAACAGCCGTCTCACGGAAGAAGAAAAGCGAGGCTTCATCGAATCCATTCCCGCAGGAAGGATGGCGTCGGCCGATGAAGTCGGAAGATTTATAGCACATATCGCGAATGCGTCCGAATACATGAACGGTCAGGTTATCGGATTCGACGGCGCATTCTGAATGAGTCACCGGGGCGTTTCCCGGTGACTTATTTTTTAGGTTGTTCACCCGTATGCCGTCGATATGCCGCCTTGCACTACGGCTCGACCGTTCGAGCATAGCTCGGACGGATTACGCTAAAAACGCGTCACAGGCGCGTTTTCTTAACGCTCCATCGTCGCAAGTCGCCTTTTGCGGATGCTTTGGCGCTCTCGGGGCATAGCCCTCGTCCGCTTCGCGGAACGCGCGTCGCATCCGTGGCGAACTTGCGACTCCCTACGGAAGCCTCGCTCGTGGCCGTGCTGCGGGGCATATCGACGGCATACGGGGTAAGTCAACAATGAGTTACAGGGAAACGCCCCCGGTGACTCATAAAAAAAGTGTCAGTGGAACTGTCCCGCTGACACTTTTATGTTATCAATCTTTCCAGGTTCCCGGCACGAACAGTATCAGCATCGGATACAGCTCGAGACGTCCGGCAAGCATGTCAAAAATGAACACTATCTTTGAAAGTATGGAGAAATCCGCATAGTTCCCGGCGGGGCCGACCATATTGAGGCCGGGACCCGTGTTGTTAAAGGTTGCGAACACTGCGGTCGTATTCGTGGTAAAATCAAACCCGTCAAGACTCACGATTATTAGCGAGACAACATAAATCACAAGATAAGCCAGCATATAGCTCTTAACGCTCGAGCGGACCTCTCTTGTTATCGCAGTGCCGTCCATTCTTATCTGCTTTACGGTCCTCGGATTCACGAAAGAGCGTATCTCGCGCTTTACGCATTTAAGCATGATCACAAAGCGCGACACCTTGATGCCGCCGCCGGTGCTGCCGGCGCAGGCGCCGATTATCGAAACGAGCACAAGCAGCGTCTTTGAGAGCTCCGGCCAGGTGTTGTAGTTATATGTTGAAAAACCTGTGGAGGTCATCAGCGACGAAACCTGGAAGAACGAGTATCTTAAAGATACTCCGAAGCTTCCGAAGATATTTCTGATGTTTACCGCGATAACAAGCGTCGTCGCAAGCATTATCCCGACATAATAACGGAGCTCTTCGCTTAAAAGCGCCGTTTTTATCTTTCTTACGCTAAGAAGGTAATATAGGTTAAAGTTTACGCCAAACAGCATCATGAACACTGCGACAACGATCTGCCCGTAGTCCGAGTAATTGCCGATGCTCGAATTCGTTACGGCGAAACCGCCTGTGCCCGCTGTTCCGAAAGCTGTCGTGAGCGCGTCGAAAACCGGCACCTTGCCTGCGATCAGCATTATGATCTCTAGCACGGTCAGTGCGAAATACGAAACATAAAGGATCTCTGCGGTCTTTCGGATCTTTGGCACCATCTTCCCGACCTGGGGACCGGTACTCTCCGCGCGCATCATGAAAATGTTCTCACTTCCCGCAAGCGGAAGTATAGCCATCAGGAGCACGAGAACGCCCATACCGCCGATCCAGTGGGTGAAGCTTCTCCAGAACAGCGAAGTCTTTGAAAGCGCCTCAACGTCCCTCAAGATGCTTCCTCCGGTGGTGGTAAAGCCTGAGATACTCTCAAACAGCGCATCCACAAAATTCGGAATGTCGCCGGTAAGAACAAAGGGAATGGCACCGAACACACCCATGAGGATCCAGCTCATGGCCACAACAAAGAAGCCCTCGCGCGCAAAGAAGCCCTCCGTCTTCTTTCCGCCCGCAAAGCCGAAAACGAAGCTTATCCCGAAGCAGAATGCCGCACACGCAAGGTACCACCAGCCCTCTTTCTCTCCGTAAATGAGCGCTACGATACAGGGCGCGAGCATCAGAATGCCTTCAAGCCTCAGCACATATGATAATATTTTGCTTACTGCCTTATAATTCATATCATACCCCGGGATTATTCTTCTTCAAGGATTTCACTGATATCCGTAAATCCCGTATGACTTGTGATGACAACCACAGTATCGTCCACATTGATCTCGGTACCGCCGCGTGGGATCATGATCTCGCCGTCGCGGTTTATGCAGCCGATAAGCACATCAGACCTGATCTTGAGCTTCTGCAGCGGCTGCCCGATAACGGGTGACCCTTCGCGGATCAGGAATTCAAGCGCCTCCGCTTTGTCGTCGCACATACGGTGCAGCGTCTCGATGTTGAAGGCAAGACTGTTTTCCATTGCGCGGACATAACGGATTATGTTTTCTGCGGTTATATTCTTCGGGCAGACTATGCTGCCTATGTTAAGATTCTCGATAAGATCGTCGAAGGTTATGTGGTTTATCTTGGTGATGATCTTCGCCTGGCTCACATTCTTTGCGTAAAGCGCAAGCATGATGTTCTCCTCATCAAGATCCGTAAATGCCATAAAACCGTCGGCTGAAGCCACGTTCTGCTCCTCGAGCACGGATTTGTCGCTGCCGTCACCGTGTATAACAAGCGCCTTCGGGATAACATCGCTCAAAACCTCGCATCTTGCCATATCCTTTTCAATGATCGTAACATCAATTCCGGCACTTATGAGCTCGGTTGCAAGATAGTAGGTGACATCTCCGCCGCCGACTATGACCGCGCGCCTTGCCTTCGCAGACTGCAGGCCGGCTTTTCTGAAGAACTCGTCCGCTTTCTTCGGAGACGCAACGATGAAGATAAGGTCGTTCTCAAGAAGCTTGAAATTACCTCTTGGAATGATAAATTCGTCATTTCGTTCCACCCCGCAGACGAGCACGTCACAGTGCAGCTTCTGTGAGAGGTCGATAAGCTTTAAGTTTGCAAGCGGCGAGCCCTCTTTGATCTTAAAGCTCAAAACATCTGCTCTGCCTTTGGCGAAGGTCTCAACACTTATGGCCTGCGGAAAGCGCATCAGTCTTGATGCTTCTTTTGCCGCCGCAAGCTCCGGATTGATGACCATCGCAAGTCCAAGCTCAGAGCGTATCGATGTGATATCCCTGCTGTATTCCGGATTTCGCACTCTGGCTATCGTATGACAGTTGCCGGATTTCTTCGCGATCATGCAGCAAAGGAGGTTAAGCTCATCTGAATCCGTAACGGCAATAAGCAGGTTTGCATCGCTGCAGCCCGCCTCCTTTTGTATATGGTACGATGCTCCGTTGCCGACAAAGCCCATAACATCAACTTTGCTGATTATGGACTCCACAACTTCGGGATCTTTATCGATTATCGTAATATCATGTCCTTCGGCGTTAAGCTGTTCTACCAGTGTCTGTCCTACTTTTCCGCCACCGACCACTATGATCTTCATAATTAATCTCCTTGCAGGCTTTTTCGAAAGCGCGTAAAAGCTGCACTCATGCATGTTTTAAGGTCAAAAGCCAAAACCTCAACGGATAACATTATACTTCATTTTACGGCGATATTCAAGATGGAGAAATTGAAGGAGACATGGGATGTCGGTGGGTAGGGGCTGCAGGGTACCTTGCCCACCGACATCCCGGTACCCCACGATGGACAAAAAACCGCCCCGGAGCACCGGAGCGGTCTTTGACATATTCACATGTTATTTCGCTTCTTTCTTGCCCTTACCTGCAGAAAGTATGAAGTTCACAAATATCCCGAGGATGAGCGCGCATGCAACGGCTGTGATCGTTACCTTGCCAAAGCTTAAGGTAAGGCCGCCGATGCCGGCGATGAGGATAGTCGATACAACGAAGAGGTTCCTGTTATCCTCAAGATCAACCTTCTGTACCATCTTAAGACCGGAAACTGCGATGAATCCGTACAGAGCCATGCAGACACCGCCCATTACGCACGAAGGGATCGAGTTAACGAAGGCAACGAAAGGTGTGATGAAGGAGATAACAATAGCGCCGATGGCTGCTGCAAAGATCGTTGCTACGGAAGCGTTACCGGTAATGGCAACACAGCCGATGGACTCGCCGTATGTGGTGTTGGGGCAGCCGCCGAAGAATGCGCCGGCCATGGAACCTACGCCGTCACCAAGGAGTGTGCGGGAAAGGCCGGGATCTTCAAGCAGGTCTTTTTCTATGATAGAGGAAATGTTCTTATGATCTGCAATATGCTCTGCGAATACAACAAAGGCAACGGGAACATATGCAACCGCGATGGTGGCGATGTACGGACCGGTGATCTCGCCGAATGCGCCAAATGCCGTAACGAATGTGAACTGCGGGATCGAGATAAAGGACTCGATGCTGATGTTTTCGGGTTTGAAGATATCAAAGGCTGAGAAATCGGTAACAAGAAGAGACGTTGTCCCCATCTGCTTGCCGATGAAGGTGAGGCATGCGGCAACAGCATAACCTGCAAGGATGCCGATGATGAAAGGTATGAGCTTTATGCCCTTGTTGCCGTATACCGAGCAGATCATTGTCACAAAAAGTGTGATAAGACCGCAGATCACAGCCGTATAAACGCTTCCGCCCGCATTTGCCTTCTTTAAGTCACCGATCGCGTTTCCTGCGAGTGAAAGTCCGATGATGGCAACGGTCGGTCCGATAACAACGGCGGGCATGAGCTTGTTGATCCAGCCTACGCCTGCAACCTTAACGATCAGTGCGATCACAACATAAACAAGTCCTGCAAGCACTGCGCCAAGGATAAGTCCCACATAGCCGAGAGCCATGGATGCGGCTCCGGTGAAGGCTGCTGCCATGGAGCCCAGAAAAGCGAAGGAAGAACCGAGGAAAACAGGACTTTTCTTCTTCGTAAAGAAGAGGTAAACGAGTGTTCCGACGCCTGCGCCGAAAAGTGCGGCTGCGGGGCTCATCTGTGCTGTAAATTTCCATTTTATCACGTCTTCTGTGATGGCTTTTTCAACCGCACCGTTAGTGATAACGGGAACCACAAGTGTTGCTGCCATGATGGCAAGGAGCTGTTGCAGGGCGAAGATCACAAGCTTCCCAAAGCTTGGTCTGTCCCCGGTGTTGTACGCGAGTTTCATAAAGATCTCCTCCAAAATATATGTTTTTAATCCAACGGATCCAAAATTAACATGGCCTCTCTTTTTCAAAGATGTCCACCGCTGTTTTCTCGTCAAACGGCGGAATGGCCACTTTTATGACTTCGTTCCTTGAAGTAGGAACGTTTTTCCCGACATAATCCGAGCGGATGGGCAGTTCCCTGTGACCGCGGTCCACAAGCACCGCAAGCTGTACCGTCCTCGGGCGTCCCTGGCCGAATACCGCTTCTATTGCCGCACGGACCGTGCGCCCGGTGTAAATGACATCATCCACGAGCACAACATCCTTCCCCTCAACCGAAAACGGCAGTTTGTCATCCTTTACAACCGGAGCATCCGACCTGCTCGACAGATCGTCCCTGTAGAAATGTATGTTCAGATGACCGCAGGGCGGCCTCTTTCCTTCTATGTTTTCAATGTTGTCGCAAAGCACCTCCGCAAGCGCTTTTCCGCGGCTTATGATACCGACGATGACCACATTTTCCGTTCCGTCGTTATGCTCTATTATCTCATGCGATATCCTCGTAAGAGCCCTCTTTACCGCATTTTCATCCATCAGTAATGCTTTATGTTTCATATCCCATACTCCCATTTGCACCGTCTTAAGCCCTGCCCGGACGGTTTCTGCCGTCGCAGGCCCACGCCCGGACGATTCCGGCCGTCGTAAGTCCCGCCCCTGCCGTTCCCTGTCTCTCCCGGCGGCAAAAAAAAATCTGCCACAGACCGTGACAGACACTAAAATTCATAGTTTTCGGGCATGCAAAAAATGCATGCTTAAAAAACGGTATAACATCTTTGCGGCATCACGGTACCGGTTCTTAAAGATTTCTTTTTCCACAGACAATTAAAACAGACCTTGAGATGTTTGTCAACGGGAAATTTTAAAAAATAGGCCTGATAAAATTTCCCGTCCGCAGATTTCGAAGCAGCGTATCCAAATACTAATAATCCGCTTGAATTCGCTGTTTTCCTGTGATATAGTTTTCTTAAACAAAGCTGCGGAGGGCATTTTATGGATCATCATGAACATCCGGAACACACAATCGAAGATCTGAAAAGCGTGGATGATTTCGCGCTTGTTGCCGATGTTTTCAAGCAGGTCGGGGATGCCAGTCGTGTGCGCATTTTCTGGATCCTGTGCCATTTTGAAGAAAACGTCTCCGAGCTTGCGGAGCTCTGCGGAATGACCGCTCCGGCCGTTTCCCATCACTTAAGGCAGCTTAAGCAGAGCGGACTCGTAATGAGCCGCCGCGACGGCAAAGAGGTGTATTACAAGGCTTCGCCCGACATCAAGGCGCAAGCGCTGCATGAAATGATAGAGAGCGTCATGCAGATCTCATGTCCGGAATGATCGAAAAACAGTATATATACGGAATATCCCCTCAGTCTGCGGGAAAGCCTGCACCTGAGGGTTTTGTATAAAAAGACGGCATCACGGTTTGGACCGTGGTGCCGTCTTTTATGGGGGGAATCACTATAGGAATTATAAGCTCTTTACTCTAAGTGCCCTGATGGCGTTAAGTACCGCGAGCACCATTACTCCGACGTCCGCAAATATTGCATACCACATGTTCATGAACGGCGCGCCGGCCGCGCTCAGGATCAGACAGGCAAGCTTTATCGCAAGCGCAAATACGATATTTTCATATACTATCCGCATGCATTTCTTTGCGATGGCGATGCCCTTGGGCAGTTTCAAAAGATCGTCGTCCATTATGACAACATCGGCCGCCTCAATTGCTGCATCGGATCCGAGCGCGCCCATGGCTATGCCGATATCCGCGCGTGACAGCACCGGGGCATCATTGATGCCGTCCCCGACAAACGCAAGCGTCTCCTTGCCGGTCTTTTTTGCAAGCAGCTCTTCCACCTTCGAAACCTTTCCGTCCGGCAGAAGTCCCGCATAATATTCATCTATAGCCAGCTCTCCGGCTACTTTCTTTGCTGTATTTTCAAGGTCTCCGGTAAGCATCACGTTTCTGGTGCCGACTTTCTTCAAGCTCTGCAAAGCCTTGGCAGACGTGGGTTTCACCGTATCGGAGATAAGGATATGCCCTTCATACTTTCCGTTTATCGCAACATGCACGATGGTCCCCGGATGGCTGCAGTCAATGTATTCCACGCCAAGCTTCTGCATGAGCCTTGAATTGCCGGCAGCAACCCTTGCCCCGTCTACCGTTGCGGTAACTCCGCAGCCGCTTATCTCTTCTACATCCGTGACCCTGCTCCTGTCAGGCTCTCCGTCAAAAGCGCGCATATACGCATTCTTCAGGCTGATGCTGATCGGATGCGTGGACGAACTCTCGGCAAGCGCGGCATAATACAGGATCTCCTTGTTCTCGCGTTCATTGTGATGAATGCCGCTTACTTCGAAGCAGCCCTTTGTGATCGTGCCGGTCTTGTCGAGGACAACGTATTTAACGTGCGCAAGTGCTTCAAGATAGTTTGAGCCTTTTATCAGGATGCCCTCACGGCTCGAACCGCCAAGCCCCGCAAAGAACGACAGCGGAACGCTGATGACAAGCGCGCACGGACAGCTAATGACAAGGAATGTGAGCGCCCTGTATATCCATGTGTCAAACTCCGCGGGAACGCCAAAAAGCATGCGTACAAGCGGAACTATGGCGGCAAGTACGAGAGCGAGCCCTACGACCACAGGCGTATAAACCTTTGCGAAGCGGCTGATAAAGGCCTCTGAGCGCGATTTCCTCGAGCTTGCGTTCTCCACGAGTTCAAGTATCTTTGAGGCCGTGGACTCCCCAAAGGCTTTTGTTGTGCGGATTTTAAGCAGACCGTTGAGATTGACGCAGCCGCTCTGCACGGTATCGCTGCAAGCCACCGAAACAGGCGCTGATTCGCCTGTGAGCGCGCTTGTGTTGAGTGTCGATCCGCCTTCCTCAACGATTCCGTCGATAGGTACCTTTTCGCCCGGACAGACCGTTATCACCGTGCCAACAGCCACTTCATCGGGGCTCACCTTTTCAAGCTTCCCGTCCTTTTCGATATTTGCGTAATCGGGGCGGATATCCATAAGCTCCGCGATATTTTTTCTGCTCTTGCCTACCGCGATATGCTCGAACAACTCGCCGGTCTGGTAAAACAGCATAACGGCGATGGCTTCGTTGTAATCTCCGGTCTTATTGTAGATATCAAGTGCAAAAACTCCGACGGTCGCAAGCGCCATCAGGAAGTTTTCATCGAGCATGCGCCCGTTTATTATGCCCTTGCCTGCTTTTATCAGGATATCATACCCTATAACAAGGTATGGGATAAGAAACAGTGCAAAACGCACGGGTCCTGTTCCCGGAACGGCCTTTATCACATTCAGCAGCACCAGCAGTACTGCGGCCGCGATTATCCTTATGAGCAGCTTTTTATCTTTTTTCTTCATACCGTGTCCTTCCCGGTCCGCCCGGCGCCTGCTTCTTCCCGACAGGCTTCTTGCCGACAGGTTTCATGCCGACAGGTTTCTTCCCAGCGGGCTTCTTGCCTGCGGGCTTCATGCCTTCTGCGGATCAGTTCACTGTTTTCAGAATTCGATCTCGCAGTCCGGCTCAGCTTTCCTACAGGCTTTAAGAACAGCCTTCATGGTCTTCTTTTCGTCTGCACCGTCTTCAAAATCCACAGTCATCTTAAGTGTCATGAAATTTACGGAAGCATTCTTTACGCCTTCCGTTTTCTGTGCGGCTTCTTCCATAAGCCTCGCGCAGTTGGGGCAATCAACCTCGATCGAATAAGTCTTTGTCATCTCAATAACCTCCCTGGTATATGTGTAAAAGAGTATACTTTGAAATACAATTAAATGATTGTTTAATTGTTTAATCTCTTTATACACCTTTTTATTTCACTTGTCAATAGTTTATTTTTAGTCAGCGGGGGCCGGCGGGAGTCGTTTCCCGGTGACTCTCTTTTTGGATGCTGTTCACTCCGTATGCCTCAAGGTGCCCCGCAGCACGGCCACGAGCGAGGCTTCCGTAGGGAGTCGCAAGTTCGCTGCGGATGCG
>JAEEGF011396827.1_pt1 | contig 12113 bp, 17 predicted proteins | sample 9134171 | NCBI WGS metagenome assembly JAEEGF01 (sample SAMN16246542, study PRJNA631951) | gut metagenome | biome: gut microbiome; feature: rumen; material: AP-attached | host: Bos | place: Iran: Karaj | collected 2018-10 | reverse complement strand
GCAAGGAGAAACTCTCCTACATCGCCGAGCTCACCGGCTTCTGCGGCTCCTCGCATTTCGCTGCAAGCTTCAAGAAGCAGTTCGGTGTGCTCCCCAGCGAATACGCCACCCGCCAAGGTTGAAGAATGTCATCCCAAGATAGTAAGACATCGGGGTATACGAAGAAATAACAGGCAAAAAACTGAAAAAATACCCCAAAAGCTCGCTTTTATTTCCTAAATGCATTACATTTGCAGCGTTTCAAAAATAAAATGCCATGGCTACCATCAACGTTTACGAACAGTATTTCCGTGCCGACTGCATCGCCAATGGTGTGCAGCGCAATGCAGTATCAGTGCTCCTCATCTCCGACTCCGAATGCGGCAACATCCGCTACGAGGTTGCTGTCAACTTCTTCCCGCACAATGCCCCCGACGACTTCGCCATCTCCTACGATGCCTACTACTCCCGCGTCGTCTATGAAGCCTCAGGTCGTCGCTCCAAGAAACGCGAGAAGGAGCTCCTCGAACTCCTCCCCTCCGTAGCCGACGAGCTTGCCGACGAAGTCCAGGCCACCATCCTTTGGGATCAGCCTCTCATCGAGGCCCGAAGGGGTTAACCTCTTGTCAAGGCGACAATTTCCGACACCGTTCCTCCCTTTTGTCGCCCTTCTCCCCAACTGTCGCCATATCCCGACCAGATTTCCAACGAAATATTTGCTCACCTCGCGTGTTTACCTTATCTTTGCAGTACAAAAACCCAACAAGCCATCCGTTCAAAAGCGGATGCTCCAAGTATTAACAACTAAAAAAACAACTGCAATGGTAATCACAATATTCATCATCATCGAAGTCCTCTTCTCCGCCGCCCTCTTCATCGGCACCCACCTCGTCGAGAAGCTCAGCGACGACGAAGTCAAGCCACCCCAGCATCGATTTACGACCAAGATCTAACCGGCCGTCAACCGAAGCGTCGTTAAGGGTTTATATTTGCAGCGCCCATTTCGATTGAACGAAAACAAAATGACCTCTAGAGAATTCGATATCCTTTCCAACGATTTGCGGTCCCTGGCTGTAAATATCCCTCTCCATTGGGGAGCCGTCCAGAACGATCTCACCGACGACCGAATCGACATGTTCGCCATCGACTCCTATTCCGAACTGGAACGTCAGATCTCCCGTTTGCCCGAAGAAAAGAAGGACTATCTTCGTCGCCGCTGGTACTTATGGAAATGCTCACAATGCGACGAGTACCTATTCTATGTGAACGACAATGTTGAGCCGAATCCCAACCCTTGTGACAAGACGTACGACGTCAGGATCAATGGCAACCTGGATTTCGACATCAAGGGCACCGTCATCCCCCAGTCGATGAGAGGCGACATTGAGGGCGTGCTTCGGGATCCTCGAAAGATGATCGACTTCTTCTACGATGAGCAAAGCACCGGCAGGAGATACGACATTCAGAACCGGCTCTTCATAGTTCACCATTCCTTCGTCAATCAGTCACGCGAATTGTATCTGCGATGTGCCTGGCGATCAAAGCGCAGCATATACAAAGAGTTTTGTCAAAAAGCGAGGAGCATCACCTTCTACAAAACCCACGGCGTGATCTCAGGCGTAATATTCATTTTGGAAAGAGAGAAAAACAAGGTGCAGTACAGAATATTCGGCTTGTAAATGTAATAAAGAGAAGGTGAAAATGGATTGGAGACGTTGGGCTTCAATAGCCCGTCTCTCAATCCGGAAAATTGTCGCCTCAATGGCGACAGAAAATTGCTGACGCAGAAAATAAAAAGGGTCGATGTAGCGGCCAAGCTTTGGACCGCTTATTTTCTGCACGAAGTGCAATTTTCTGCTGCCATTGGGGCAGCACATTTTCTCGCAGAAACAACCAGACCATTGAGGCCGAGGTTGTCTGCATTTTCACCTTCTTTTATATCCCAAATGGCAAAGCGATCTTCGGCGTGATTGATGCGTTCAAGGGGTGGAGAGATCGTCATCAGACACGTTCCCATCATCGTCCACTACGTCCCCATCGTTCTCCTTCTGAATCGTCTCATCTTTTTCCTCCGAAACATCCATCGCCGCAACACTATCGGCCACCGATAGGGCTTCCTCCTCATCGTCCATATCGTCCCAACCCCAGGGATCGTCCATGGTCTCCTCCGATTGCACATCCTCATCCGAAGAATCATCATTCCAGATCCAGGAGAAAACGTTCGACAAAAGGAAGAGGAACAACCAGGCCAGGAAGAGTTTCTTGTAGATGGTTTTCGCCCTCTTCACCTTTTGCTCCGTCTGCTGATCCGGAGTCTCCTCGCTTACGCTTCCCGCATCCTTCCGAGGCGTAGTTTCCTCTTTCCTACCCGCAAAGTGCGACCTCTCATCCTTGTTGTAGGATGAGCCACCGTATGATTTCTCATACTCTCCCTCTCTATTTTGATAATCCTTTATCATAGCACATTATGACATCAAGCGGATGCAATGGGCACAAAATTCACTCCTCTGCAGGTGGCACTTTATAAATGTGATCTAAACATCTTCTTCCATCACACGTTCATCAATATCTTGAGGATCCCGAACTCCCAATTCTTCAACATTGATGAAATCTAAAAGATATTCATCTTTGAACATTTCTATTGCTCTCAAAGCCTGCTCTCTCTTTGGTATTGTCTTCAGGTAATTGTTAGGCATCTTCGATTGATGGTGGAAAAGATCCGCCTTCAGCATATCTCGCAACGTATATTTATCCCAATGCATTATAGCAGATTGATGGATATAATACACGTTCCTCAAGTGTTTTTGTCTTTGCTAATATTTCCATATGGAGAGTGAATCCCAAATCAAAGAAGTCATTCAACTCCAAATCGCCAGCCGACGGCTGTCGATTTAAGTCAAGGAGTTGACTGGAATTGATATAAGCCTCATCCTCTGCGTTTTGTAATTCGCATATTCTTAATACTGGAAGGCGAAAATCCCCTTAACCCAGGCAATTCTTTTTGCAGCATAAGGCTTATTGCGTCTATAACACCAGTACCCCATTTGCCTTCACGAGAATTCATAGACACATATTTGCCAATGCTATAATACAAGGATAATTGTTCCCTATTGACACTCCTTGCTGCACGATACTGACTTTGTAAAATGGCAGCCTTAATGGTATTGACCGCGTCTCTCAATTCTTGATTAATCTCTAGTCTGTTACTGTGTCCCATAACATTTCTGATAGATTATTAAAATGTAGCATGATTATTCGTGACAAGAAACAATTTCAACCGCAAATATAGGCATTTTTTTAGAATCTCACAATTTTTTTCGCTAAATATGTACAAAATCTCACATTTTCCCGATTTTCTTTCGCTTTGAGGCGTAGAGGGAGGAAAATAAACACTAGCCTTGACGCCCCAAATAGCCAAATGAAAATGCACGAAAGTGGTCGCAAGATATGCATTTTGTGTACTCTGCGACGGATCCCTTTGACGTGCAAGCGAAAATCTGTGCAATCCGTAGCATCTATGTGCCCTAAATATTAAATTATCATTAACAAACAACAGAAAATTTGGAAAATTGCGAAATAATCATTATCTTTGCCCCAGCATTTCGGGAAATCGAAACAAACCATTAAATAACAGTTAAAAACACATCTTTATGAAAAAGTCAGTTATCTTCGTTCTCGCACTCGTTCTTGCAATCTGTCTTCCACTCCAGCTTAAGGCCGACAACGACCGAGTGATCACCTTCGACCGTCTGCCCGCCACCGCCCAGGCAATGCTCAAGCAGAACTTCGCCGACAAGACACCCATCGCCATTACCGCCGACCGCGACGACTACAAGGTAATGTACCAGAGCGGCGAAAAGGTAGAATTCGACAAGAAGGGCAACTGGCGCGACATCGAATGCAAGACCAGCCAGGTTCCCGCCAATCTCATTCCCGCAGAGATAGCAGCCAGTGTCAGCTCCAAATTCCCAGGCGCAACCATCACCGAAATCGACCGCGATCGCCGCGGCTACAGCGTCAAGCTCAGCAATGGCCTCGAGCTCGAGTTCAACAAGAAATTCCAGATCGTCGAACTCGACGATTAACCCTCACAAAACAATCTCTGTGCCTTCAGTGGTCTCCGTGTGCCCTTCTCTTATCTCACACAGAACTCACCGAACGCACAGAAGTTTTATTTTGATGCTACCCTTTCCGTGAGTTCCGTGCGTTCTGTGTGCCCTTAAAAATTCGTGCAGATTCGAGAGATTCGTGGTCTTTAAAACCGCATCCCCACCAGGTCACCATTCAGCACATACTCGCCATGGAGGATGCTGAAATGCACATCCTCCATGCCAATCACCACCACCTCCATCGTCCTCTCCTTCAGTATCATCCTTCCCGTGAAGGATGTGGCATAATTGCGAATGTCGCTCGACAGCGCAGCGCAGAAGTCCACACGCTCCAGTTTCAGTTCCTCGCCCACACGCGTATCGTTCGAGACGCTGCAGATCAGCCACAAGCTCGTAAAGACATCCTTCCCATCCGTATGGGCAATAATCTCGAAACACCCCGGCTGATCCTTCGGCTTAGGGAAATAATCCGCCGACATCCGCAACACGCCATCAGGGCCCGTCAGGGTCAGCTCGTTGCCCTGAACGACCTCCGATGCAGGATCATCCCCTACAGCATCCGCCCCTTCCCGCGACATATTGCATCCCGCGAGGCCCAGCAGCATCACAAACATCACTACTTTTCTGAAAAACATATCATATAGAGTGTTACAAGAAAACATCCTGCCTATCGGGCACAAAGATAGCGCATTTCTTCATCATCTCCAAATCTTTTCCCGTTTTTATTTCACTATTGAGGAGCAGAGGAAGAAATGAGCATTAGGCTTGACGCGCCAGATAGCCAAATGAAAATGCGCGAAAGTGGTCGCAAGACGTCAACTCGACGGACCAATTCTGTGCCATTTTAATAAAAAAATTACAAAATAGCAAAATACCATTTTTATTTTATTGCTCAATTCTAAGAATTATGCTATATTTGCTGAAAAAATCTGTGGTTATCCACGAAAAATTTCAATAAAAATGATATTCAAGAGAACAAAATACCTCGAAAAGCTTATTGCTGCACAAGGAAATGGACTTGTAAAAATAGTCACAGGAGGAAGACGATGTGGGAAGTCCTTTCTGTTATTTAACTTGTTTCATCAATATTTGATAGGCTCCGGCGTTGAAGACAGCCATATCATTGAGCTTTCACTTGATGACAGGAAGAGCAAGGCCTTTAGGGATCCTGATGTGTTGTTGGATTATATCGACAGCAAGATAAGCAAGGATGGCAAAAGTTTTTATATCATTCTCGACGAAATTCAGTTGGTTGACGATTTCGTGGAAGTATTGCTTAGTCTGATGCATACCCCTATGCTTGACATATATGTTTCTGGCTCTAACTCGAAATTCCTTTCAAAGGATGTAGTTACAGAATTTCGTGGAAGAGGTGAAGAGATCCGAATTTGGCCTCTGTCTTTTTCTGAATATTATGAAGAAATAGGAGGTGACCGTTCTATTGCATGGCGCAACTTCTACACATTCGGAGGACTACCTCAAGTGGCATTGATGAACGATAATGAGGAAAAGATTCAATTCCTTAGGAATATGTATGAACTAACATATCTTCGAGATATAGTCGAACGTAATCACCTACGCAATGAAACGGGTTTACGACAACTGATACAGATTCTTTCTTCAGGCATCGGTTCTTCAACCAACCCAAAACGCATCAGTAACACTTTCCAATCTGAGGAGAACATCTCTTTGTCCTTTAACACAATCAAGGATTATTTGTACCATTTGCAAGATGCATTTATGATAGAAGAGGCCCTTCGATACAATGTCAAAGGCAGGAAGTACATAGGAACGGAGTCGAAATATTATTTTTCCGATCTGGGATTGCGCAATTCTGCTCTTGGTTTTCGTCAATTAGAAGAGAACCACATTATGGAGAATGTAATCTACAATGAACTTCGAATAAGGGGGTTCTTGGTTGATGTGGGATTGGTAGAAACCTGGAGAAAGACACAAGATGGAAATGAACGAAGAAATCTTGAAATCGATTTTGTCGCGAACAAAGGGAATGTCCGATATTATATTCAGTCTGCCTTTGCCATAGACGACGAAACAAAAAGAGAGCAGGAACTCGCATCATTAAAAGGAGTAAAAGATGCATTTAAACGGATAGTAATAATGAGGAATGACATAATGCCATATCACGATGATAATGGATTTCTTGTTATTGGCCTCTTGGACTTTCTTCAGGATCCAGACAGCTTGAATAGGTAATCTCCAAATCTTTTCCCGATTTTCTTTCGCCATTAAGGAGCAGAGGAAGAAATGACAAAAATAATTTTTAATAAAAGTAATTTTTGTAATTTTTTGGTTTGCTGCTTGTCTATCTGGACTTTTTATTTTCCCCATTTTTCATAGCGATTTTGTCTCTATTTTTCGCCCTTTCTCAAGATAGTTCGGCAATCAGCTCATCCATCCCCGTGCAGACCCCATCAAACAGCCGGTACATCAGCTCAGGCTCCTGCCGGGTGGGGATATACACCAGGACCTTCTTTCCCGCTCCAGCGAACCAGCCCGCCTCGGTGTGGGCCGAACGTCCACAGGGGAGGACCAGCACGCACGCATCGCAGCTGCGCATCGCCACGATGTCGTTCTTGAACTGGGCAACCGCCTTCGGATGCATCAGTTGCCTCTTGTACTCCTCCGGCGTCCACTCCATATAGTCCTCCGCGATGTCCGACCACTTGACGACCCCCTCTAATCCTCCGCATCCCCTCTATCCCCCGAACAGCGGGGGCAGAATACCTGCTTAGGGGGAAGAATTAAGTCCGGACCAGCAAAAAAAGTCCCCCTAAGCAGGGGGATTTAGAGGGTCTATCATTTCTCCAGCTGCTGGCAATGTAGAGTTTCATAGCGATAATGCAAGATGCCCGCCACAAGAAGCAGCAGGCATCCTGAATGGTTGGGTAGTTATTACAGTTTGAATTTGTAACCGACGGTAAACTGGAAAACGCTGTTCTTGGTGTCGTCATTATCTACCATCTTCATCACGCCAAGGTTGTAGCGGCCATCAAAGACGATGTTGTTCCATTCGTACGACAAGCCCAAGGGAATGGCGAAATCGAACGATTTGATATCAACGCCCAGATCCGAAAGACTGCCACTCACATCAACGCCCTGCGAAGAGACCTTGTAGTCAGCCTTCACATTGAACGCCGGCTGAATGCCGAACTTCACGGCAAATCCTTTTGCCACGTAGATATTGGCCAGAATCGGGATGTTGACATAGTCAGTCTTCATCGTAACATCATATTTATAACCCATTTCGGAATCTGATGTAGTAGCACCCTGCATCGAATAGAGCACACCCGCCGACAGACTCAGCATATTGGTAGCCTGGTATTCAAATTCAGCACCAGCGACCAGACCGAAACGAGGATCAGAATCGTCGGCGCCCCTGTAGTTTGCAATGTTCAGACCAGCTTTAGGCTGTATAGTCAAGGAACCAACTTCCTGCTGAGCATAGGCACCCGTCGAGATCAACAAGGCAGATGCGATCACAAACAGTTTCTTCATACAAAAATAAAGCAGCACACCGATTAAACAATAATACATTCGTCAACGATTGCACTTGTCCCGATGCTGCAAAGTACAAGGAGCAATCAATAAACGACGCGCAAAAATAGGCATTTATTCGCTAATTACCAAATTTCTGAAAAGAAAAAACAAAAAAAGGAACAATATTTATATATTTCCGACTCAAGCGAACGACAAATATCTCGCACTTTCCCCTCTCGACCATTCTTCACCCTCCTTTTTCTTATCTCACACCGACATCACGGAACGCACAGATTTTTATTCCGAAGACCACCCTCTTCTGTGCGTTCCGTGCGTTCTGTGTGCCCTTTCTTATCTCACACAGACATCACGGAACGCACAGATTTTTATTCCGAAGCCCACCCTCTTCTGTGAGTTCCGTGCGTTCCGTGTGCCCTACATATCATTAACGAATAATTAACGGCCCATTATACGATCATTAACGTTAAAAACAGACCCTCTAAATCCCCCTGCATAGGGGGACTTAAATGGACCCGGATGTCCTTTTTCTGGCTTCGCCCTTTTTCAGCCTCCAAGGTAAAACATTGAAACAAGTAGGTGAAAATGGATTGGAGACATAGGCTTCAATAGCCCGTCTCTCAATCCGGAAAATGAGCAGGTCCAATACCTGCAAAAAATCGCACTGCGTGCGGAAAATCCTGCGGCCCCAAGCGTTTTTTTACTTGGACTCATTTTATTTTCTGCACGAAGTGCAATTTTCTGCTGCCATTGAGGCAGCATATTTTCCGGCAGTAGAGACAGGGCATTGAGCCCGCAGTCTCCTGCCATTTTCACCTTCTTGATAATCTTTTTATATAGAAGCCACCCTTTCCGTGAGTTCCGTGCGTTCCGTGTGCCCTACATATCATTAACGAATAATTAACGGCCCATTATACGATCATTAACGATAAAAAGATCCGTGTCCATCCGTGCCATCCGTGTGCCCTTTCACCCCCGCTTCATTTCCTCCCCTTGTTTCAGTCGCAGCCGTTTTTGACTGCCTATTCGCACAAAAAATCCCCGCCACAATAATGCGACGGGGAAAAAAGAATATTAGACCTTTAATTAGAACTTGTATCTCAGACCAGCGCTCAGGATGCCCTGCTCACCAAAACCACCTTCGACGAAACAGCGGAAAGTCTCCGAACCTCCCTCCATGCCGAGCAACGAAGCCTGGATGTTGGGGATCACCGTAGTATCAGAGTAGTCAGTGCCACCGCTCTTGTCATCCTTCTGGGTCTCGTGCATGATGGTGATACCAACACCGACTTTCGAATAGAGGCCGAAGTACTTCATGCGAAGCCAGTCGAACTTGGCAGCGGGGATGATGCTCACGTTCTGACGCTTGGCCTTGCCGCTCAGTTCCTTGTGAGTCTTGTCGTTGACATTGTCTTTCCAGGTGTAGTACATGTCGCGGCTCAAGCCATTGAATGCAACGAAACCACCGAGGCCGACGTATTTGTTCACGTGATAGAAGTATTCAGCCGAAATCGTAGGGATGTAGCTCTCGTCACCGTAGGTATAGTAGGCAGTACCAAGGCCACCCGTGATGACTGTCGAGATGGTAGCCTCAAGGCCGATGGTGGCGAAGTCAGCAATGCCGCTGACGATCTCACTCGTGGCACCTGAACCGACGGCGATGCCAAACTCATGGCGGGTGTTGTAGTACTCATTAGACTGTGCGTTAGCGTTAACGCTCATACCTGCAAGAACGATTGCTGCGAAAAGGGTGTTGATCTTAGTTGTCATAGTTTTTATTTTTTAATTGTTATTAATTTTGTTCGTTTTAGTGTCTCACCGAGCAGTTGTTTATCGGTTTTGACGCTGCAAAGGTACGGCCTTTTTCCCGTCCCTCCAAACATTTTATGCAAAAACACATCAACACCAGGCGACACACCGCCAAAACTACGACAAACGCGACAAGCCCCTTCCGGAACTGTCGCGTCGTGCCCTCATTTTCTTTCATTTTTCCCGTCATCTCCAAATTTTTTCCTGAATTTATATTAGGAAAAAAGTTATCGCCAGAAAACCTCTTCATATCCAGAAGACTTGGAGGATTTCTTGTACCTAATCAATCAATCCAATAATCAGGGCTGTAAAATAAAGTCTCTAAAACAATCATTATAATAGTGTAATTGTGTTTTACAGCATAAAAAGTCGTTATTTTTATTAAATAATTTGGAATTATGAAAAAATATTCTTATCTTTGCAGCACAAAAATAGTCCTTTTCGGCTGAACGGTTACGTGGTACGTAGCTCACTCGTGTAGGCCGACCGGGACTATTTTTGCGTTTCTGCTAGTCTTCTTCTTTATCTTGATACCCCTTTGTTCTAGTTCTATCGATTTCCGAGTTATTGGGGATAAAACTCCAATGACGATAGGGCATTTGCCATCTATCCTCAGGTTCTGAAATCCCTGTTGTAACTCCTATGTTAAACCCATGTCTTAATTGAGATAGACGGAAATAGATATGCTTATATAATGCCTCTTTTTTGCGTGTGCGAATTCCCCTTCTGTTGGTTTCTGGATTTTTGATTTTATTCTTATCATTCAGTTTGAAACAGATTGCTCCTAAGATCAAATCCAGCATCTGAAGTGGCAATTCTTTTTTAGAATTTACTTCAACAATATCTTCTGCCTTAACTATAATATGAGCATCTTTATACTCCGGATTTGTACTAAGCATCGATAGAAAGGCCTTGAACTTCTTTTTCTCTGGTTGGTTGATAGGCATTTCATCCAATTTAAAGTGCAAAGAGATAGGCTTGTCATTCGGGTTGCTATAGATGAAGCCAAATGCATGCTTGATGAATTGGTAATATAGTTTTGAGTATTCTTCTCGCATCTGTTCCCTAGACAAATAAATAGGAACATACTGATTGTGCCTGAAAAATATACGAATCTTTATCAAGTCTTGCTGCAATAGATCGAATATAAAATCAACCAATAAAACATATCTGTCGAAGGTATATTCATTGACTTTCTGCCACTTGATTTCCTCAGTAATATCAAGTTCGGCAACTTTATCCGACATCAATTTCAACACTTTGTGAAGTTCGGCAGAACGAATAAGAATACCGCCATAAAAATTCGAGTAGTAAAGACCTTCTTTATCACTTTCGTCACACCATATATAATAGCTTCTTGAGTTTCGCTTCGCCATGGTTGTTATATTTGGGTGCAAATTATGTGGAACGTGTGGCTCTCGGCATTGACTTTACTAAGGCAAAAAAGACGGGAGCTTTCTATTTGTTGCAGCGTCTTTTTATCAAGGCAAGATCAATCGAAGAATCATATTATGATACACCCGAATGATGGCCCAAATATACATGATTATTACAAATCCTGCAAATATATTACGAAAAAAAAGAAAAATATCGGTAAAAAAAGCATACAAACGATTTTTCAAAGGGAGTCAATGGCAAATGACGACACCTAATTGCAAAATTACACAGGAATATACAAGTGACCTCAAGGTATAAAAAAGACCTGCAGATTCATATATTCTCTATAGTTAGTGGTACACTTTTCGATTATTGGGGGTGGCGCATTTTCGGAGCGCACTCGTGTTCGCAAAAAAGTTATCGGTTATTTCATCATTTTCGATGTTTTTCGCAATAATTCACGGCATTTTTAACTTTATAGCCATAAAACATCAAATAATTGTTCTAAAATTTGCGAACATTCGAAAATTTTCGTATCTTTGCATTCGTATGAAAGATCCGCAGATGATAGCAAACAATTTGAAACCCTTTCAGCCCACACATCCAGGCGAGGACCTTTATTCCTCATAGATTTCTTGCGTTAGCAATATATTATATAAATCCCACCATGCTTCATCGCAAAAGAGAAAAGATACATACATATGACCTCGATGTCAGTTATCGAATGATGGTTGGCGAATGCTACGCAATGCGCTCCAATCTGGATGAGCTGTGCTTTGTCCGCACCTTGAGTTACAAGGACGACTACTACACCTTCGACACCCTCTTCGTGGCCAATCAGCCATTCGAGCCGTTTTCCGAACTCTGGGACAAGGTCGAGGAGATACCGGCCGAAGTGTTCCAGCAGGCCATGGAGCGGTACGACAACTGCATCGGGGAAATCCTGTCAATGGATTTCGAAAAGACTCTCCTCCGCAGAAGAAGAGATATCGACGAATACTACTACACCATCAACAGGAAAAACGGGAAAGCAATCTTTGGCCGCCTGATAGACGAATACCGCACGGAACAGATCACAGTTTATCCCTCAGGGTATAGTTTCAACAGCTGCATTTGCAACACCGATTATATGCCAGCAAAAGCCCGTTACTACAGCATCGACCCCATGACCTTCCAGAAAGTCCAGAAGATGCACGACGTCCTCAACAGCACCCTCCTGACTCTCATCAACTCTTATTTGGAATAGCACCACGCCCATTGTTCTTGCGCAGTTCCCATTGCCATTTGGCAAACGAAAGAATTATAAAAGAAGGTGAAAATGCA
>JAEEGF012278670.1_pt1 | contig 12114 bp, 4 predicted proteins | sample 9134171 | NCBI WGS metagenome assembly JAEEGF01 (sample SAMN16246542, study PRJNA631951) | gut metagenome | biome: gut microbiome; feature: rumen; material: AP-attached | host: Bos | place: Iran: Karaj | collected 2018-10 | reverse complement strand
TTCCCTCGGGGCGAAGTCCATATCCCGCAGCTCTTCTCGGAACAGCGCCCGGATATCGTTGAGCGTGAAATCGTGCTCGCGGGGACGCAAAAGGCGGTCGAGGTGTTCCCCGATCGCCTTTACCGCGATTGAGTTTATCGAGCAGTGCTTTGCCGAGCGCGATTACTTTTTGATTACTTCCTTATCACTATCCGGCATTTGCTCCGCTGTTTTTTTATGTTTCGTCATTCTCCCTTCGCTTCGTGCACCTCGACCTTGGGTAGGGGGGTCTTTATGCCGTTTTGGGCAAGTGCGAGTTTGCCGTCCTTGAGCAGGGCGTAGTACAGATCCCAATACTCCGTCGTAAGGCACCAGACCCTTACCTGGTATTTGGCGCAGCCCTCGCCGAAGGAATCGAAGCGCACCTCGACGGGCATATTCGGCAGGCGGTTCTTTTCGGCTTCCGCCATTTCGGTGAGTACGGCGACGACCTTTTCGGAATCCTCGTCCGGCTCGGTCTTGAAGATATGGTCGACGCGCCTCGTGTCGTAATGGGTGCTGTTGACCATTGTCGTGTTCGAGAGCCCCGCGTTCGGCAGCACCACGCGGCGGTTGTCGATCGTCCGGAGCGTCGTGCAGAATATGCCGATCTCCTCGACCGTGCCCTCGTACCCGTTCGCGCTGATGTAATCGCCCACGTGGAAGGGCTTGAATATGATCAGCATAAGTCCTCCGGCAAGGTTCGAAAGGCTCCCCTGCAGGGCAAGACCTATCGCCACGCCGCAGCTTGCGATAACGGCGACGATCGACGCCATCGGCACGCCCATTATGGCGATGGCGGTTACGAGCACCAGCGCGTAAAGTATGACCTTCAGCGTGCTCGTTACAAAGCCGCGGATATCCTTATCTATCTTTTTCACCCAGCGCGACTTGTTGATGAGCTTCATTATGATCCGCACGAGCCAGCAGCCTAATATCAGCACGGCTATCGCGCCGATCAGCTTAAGACCGTAATTCACTGAGAATTCGCTCAGCATCGTCAAAAGATGCGAGACCCTTTCGGAGCCCTCGGTCGGCTCCACGGTCAAAAATACAGGCATGATATTCCTCCCGATCCGTTATTGGGCTCATTATACCACATTCCGGCTTGAATCATCAAGCGTAAAGCTGTATAATCGCGGTATGGAACACATTTACGTAAGCCCGAGCGGGGACGGGCACAGGAACCTCGCAACAGACGAATTCATACTCGAAAAGTACCGCCGCGGCGAAATGACCGGCGTTACGCTGTATTTTTACGTCAATTCGAACGCGGTGATAATCGGCAGGAACCAGAACGCCTGGCGCGAGTGCGCGCTCGAAAGGATGAAGGCGGAGGGCGTGCAGCTTGTAAGAAGGCACACCGGCGGGGGAGCCGTTTATCACGACTGCGGCAACCTCAATTTCTCTTTCATTACGGACGAAAAGCATTACGACAAGGCGCGTTTCACGGGGCTGATCATCGCGGCGATGCGCTCATTGGGCGTCGAAGCGGAGGCGAACGGCAGGAACGATCTTACCGTGGACGGCTTCAAATTCTCCGGCTGCGCGTACGCGCTCCGCGGCGTCGCACGCGGCATGCACGGCACGCTGCTCGTTTCCGCCGATATGGAAAAGCTCTCGAGATATCTCGTGCCTTCTCACAAAAAGCTCGCCGCAAAGGGGATAACGAGCGTCCGCTCACGTGTCAAAAACCTTTCGGAGCTCAAACCCCTCGATACGGAAACGGTCATGCAGGCGGTCATTAACGCGTTCAAGGCGGAATTCGGCGAATGCGCGCCGCTTTCGTTCACACCGGAGGAAGAGGATGCGATCGCACGCCAAACGGAGAGGCAGGCGTCGTGGGAATGGCTCCTCGGGGAGACGCCCGTATTCGATTACAAGGTGGAGGAGAGGTTCTCGTTCGGCGAGCTCCAGCTCCTGCTTAAAGTGAAAAAAGGCTATATCTCATCTGCAAAAACCTACACCGACTCGCTTGACGAAAGCCTGCCCGATCGGCTCGAAAAGGCGCTCGTCGGCGTACGCTTCGGAACGAGCGAGCTGATAGAGGCGCTCATGAGCGGCGGTGCGGAGGAGGGGGAGATAGCGAAGTATCTCCTCGAACGGAGGGAAAACACGATGGACGATAAAACGGAAAAGCTGATCGAAGGCGCAAGGCGCGCTTTGCACGAAATGCCCGAGCTTTCGGGCGAGGAACGCTCGACGCAGGCGTTCATAAAGGAGTTTCTGAAGGAGCATACGTCCCTTCGTACGGTCGACCGAGGCGCGTGGCTCTACGCCGCGCATGACGAGGGCGCGGAAAAGACGGTCGTCGTCCGCGCGGATCACGACGCGGTTCCAGTCTCCACAGGGGCAAAGCACCTCTGCGGGCACGACGGGCACACCGCCGCGCTGCTCGGGCTGGCGCTCCTGATCGAAGGGAAAAAGCTCGGCAAAAACGTCATACTCCTGTTCCAGCATGCCGAGGAGAACGGCGCAGGCGCGGCGGAATGCTGTGAATTATTCTCGGACGAACGGCTGACAAGGGTGAACGCCCGCGTGATCGGCTGTCACAATATCCCGGGGGAGCCGATGGGTATGGCGCTCCTTCGGGAAGGCACGTTCGCGTGCGCCTCATGCGGCGCGGATATATCGCTCCACGGCAGTCCGACGCACGCCGCATACCCCGAAAACGGAACGAATCCCACCGCCGCGGCGGCGCGGCTCGCGCTTGAGATACCGGATATCGCCGCCGGTATCGGGAAAAAATACGGCTGTATGGCGCTCGCGACCATAGTCGGCATGAGAACGGGGGAGAGAGCATTCGGAGTCGCGGCTTCGGACGCGAGCCTGTGGGTGACGCTCCGCGCGGAAAAGGCGGAGGCGTTCGAAGAGCTCAACGCGCGCGTGGACGAAGCGGTGAAGAAATATGCCTCGGACGAACGGCTGAATTATTCGGTCGAACGGCTGGACGTATTCCCGTCCACGGAGAACGATCCCGTCCTTCTCGAGGACGTCGAAACGGCGCTCAAGGAAAGCGGCGCAGCGTATAAATACCTTGCCGAGCCCTTCCGCTGGTCGGAGGATTTCGGTCATTACGGCGCGTTCGCGCCCGCCTGCTTCTTCGGCGTCGGCTCGGGCGAGGATACCGCCCCCCTGCATACGGAAGGGTACGAATACCCCGATCGTCTCGCGCCCGTTACGGCGGAGTTGCTTCATAATATAATTATAGGGGTTTGAACGGAAGATAATAGGACGTACGCATAGGCGAGCAAAGCGAGCCCGCGTAACCATGATATGCCAACATCTTTCTCCTTCGGAGTGACTGCATTTCGAACTTGCCAGCCTCGGCGGTTACAGACGTACCCGCCGAGGCGAAAAGCTAAAAAAGACCCGCCGGGGTCTTTTTTTTGCGCTTTTCGCCCTTTCGGGGTTCGACTCCTTTATTTTTACCACAAAAAAAGCGATGCGGGTGCATCGCTTTTTTTGTGGTACCTGGTAGGGGAGTCGAACCCCTGTTACCGCCGTGAGAGGGCAGCGTCCTAGGCCACTAGACCAACCAGGCATATTCGGTTTTGTGCCGCTCGCTCAGCGACAGGTAATATTATACAGTAAAAAATCCGGATGTCAAGCATAATTGAAGATATATTATTCGATATAACGAAACAAAAAAAGAATATAAAATTATTTGAATTTGGTATGGACTTTTTAATCGGAAAGTGATACAATGTATCCATGTAAGTGGATTTAAGGTTAGATTTATGCCGTTTTGGCAGGGTCGAAGCCTGTGATCAAGTTTACAAATTATTATTTTAGGAGGAAAACCTATGACTAAAAGGATCCTTAGCATTCTTGTTGCAGTCCTTATGGTGATGGCTCTCATGCCCTTGAGCGCCTTCGCATGGGCTCCGCAGCAGTTGGTTCCCGGCAAGGGCGCGGTCAGCAATAAGACTTCCGCTCCCGCCAAGGCAACCGAAGGCGCCATCTACTCCATGGGCTTTAACCCCGGCACCGACACGCTCAATGATTGGAGCGCATTCGATGTTGACGGCGACGGCAATAACTGGAACTGGTATGGCGATGAGTCGGCTGAGACCTATGAGTACGCCTATGAAGGCAACGGTCTCATTGGCTCCGCTTCCTATAGCTCCAGCGCCGGCGGCGCCCTCACTCCCGATAACTGGATCGTTTCCCCGGCTATCGAGATCCCCGAGGAAGGCGCGACCTTCTCCTTCTGGGCTAAGGGCATCAACGCAAGCTGGTGTGCCGAGCACTTTGCCGCTTACGCGACCACTATCGATCCCGAGGAGATCACCAGCACCGATGATTTCACCGAGATCCTTGAGGAGACCGAAGCGACCGGTGAATATGTCAATTACACCGCCGATCTTTCCGATTACGCTGGTGAGACCATTTACATTGCGATCCGTCACTTCAACTGCACCGATCAGCTCACTCTCTGCGTCGACCTCTTCGAGGTCCTTCCCGCTGAGGTAGTCGATCCCACCGAGCCCGTTGATCCCACCGAGCCCGTTGAGCCCACCGAGCCCGTTGAGCCCACCGAACCCGCTGAGCTTTCCGATCTCGATCGTGCTCTGAACGTCGAGGGCGGCACCTATCACTTCGCCAATGACGAGACCTATCCCTGGACCGTCATCGAGGAGGGAGACCGTGAGTATGCTCAGTCCGGCAACGCGGGCGTAGCAAGCTCCATGTCCACCGTTACCACCATGGTCGCCGTAGGCGCCGAGGGCGGTACTGTTACCTTCGATTACAAGGCTTGGGGCGAAGGCTCCAGCGACTCCTATGACTGGGATAACTGCCGCTTCATCGTAGACGGCGAGATCATCTTCCAGTATGGCGCTCATGACAATGATTGGGAGAGCTTCTCCTATGATCTGACCGAGGGCGATCACGTTCTCTCCTGGACCTACAAGAAGGACGGTTCCGTCAATCCCAACGGTGACTACTTCGCTGTTGACGAGGTAGCCTTCGACGGCGACTGCGAGCCCACCACCATACTGCCCGAGTCCATCGAGGTTGAGGACGTCAACGTTTACGTTGACCGCACCAAGGCCGTTTCCTACACCGTTCTCCCCGAGAATGCCGTTGATAAGACCGTCACCTTCGAGATCGCCGATACCTCTATCGCGACCGTTGATGAAGATGGCGTTGTTACCGGCGTTGCCGTCGGTGAGACCACCATCACCGTGACCTGCGTTGCGGATCCCACCGTTACTGCGACCGCTAACGTCACCGTTACCGAGATCGATCCCGACGCTTTCGCTGTCGTTATCCTCAACGTTCCCGAAGATCATTGGGGCGACGGTTCCGGTTATCAGATGCTCCTCGACGCCGATGCTACCGCTTTCGGTCCCATCATCCCCGAGACCGGCGCTCTGACCACCGGCGGCAACGTTCCCGATTCGGTCTATGCCGAGTTCGAGTATAAGATCCCCGAGAACGCGGACGGTGTTCTTACCACCTCCAATATCGTAAGCTGCACCTCCGTCGCCATCGCGATCCCCGCCGGCATCTATGACTGGTGCATCACCAACCCCACTCCCGGCGACAGGATGTGGATCGCTTCCGCTCAGGGCAACGTCGGCGGCCGTCAGGACAACTACGAGTTCATCGCGGGTTACACCTATGAGTTCATCGTAACTCTTCCCAACGAGAACGACGCCGTTAACGTGACCATCACCGAGGGCACCGAGCCCGTCGAGCCCACCGAGCCCGTCGAGCCCACCGAGCCCGTCGAGCCCACCGAGCCCGTCGGTGAAGAGACCCTTGTTGCCGGTTATTACTTCGAGGCCGGCTCCAATGCCGAGAACTTCACCTTCGTCGATCAGGACGGCGACGGTCACAACTGGATCTGGCAGGAAGATACCAGCAATCCTCCCTACTGCACCGCTTATGAGGGCGAGGGTCTGATCTACTCCCAGTCCTACGAAAACGATGCCGAAGTCACCGGTCTGCGCGGCGCTCTCACTCCCGACAACTGGGCGATCACTCCCGCTGTCGAGCTTCCCGAGGGTACTGCCCGCGTGACCTTATATGCCTGCGGTCAGGACGCCAGCTGGGCAGCCGAGCACTTCGCGGTATACGCGGGTCTTGAGGCTGATCCCGCCGAGATGGTCCAGATCCTCAGCGAGCAGGTCGCTACCGGCTCCTACATACAGTACGAGGCCGACCTCAGCGACTTCGCCGGTCAGACTGTTTACGTTGCTATCCGTCATTACAACGTTACCGACATGTTCTACCTGAACGTAGACCAGGTCGAGATCTTCGCGACTGAGGGCAGCGAGCCTGTCGAACCCACCGAGCCTGTCGAGCCCACCGAGCCCGCTGAAGAGCAGCTTATCGGTTACTACTTCGAAGAGGAAGACTGCCTTGACGAGTGGACCCTCATCGATGCTGACGGCGATACCGATAACTGGTATTCCAACCTTGCAGTAGGTCTTGATGCTCCCGCTTATGAGGGCTCCGGCTTCATCTTCTCCAGGTCCTATGTCAACAACTACGGCCCTCTCACTCCCGATAACTGGGCGATCACTCCCGCTATCGAGGCCGAGACCATTGAGGGCATCGAGTTCAGCATGTGGGCTTGCGCACAGGATGCCGGATATCCTTCCGAGCACTTCGGCATCTACGTAGGCAACAGCGCTAACATTGAAGACATGGTAGAGCTTGGCACCTATGACATGACCGCTGTTGTTGTCCGCGATCAGGGCACCTGGTACAACTACAAGGTAACCCTTACCGACGAGGTCGAGGCCGGCACGATCTACTTCGCGATCCGTCACTTCGACTGCACCGACTGGTTCCTCCTTGACGTCGACCAGGTCGAGATCACCATCCCCGCTTCCGGCGAACCCGTTGTTGAGCCTCTCTGGGGCGACGCCAACGGCGACGGCGAAGTCAACGCTGAGGACGTTCTGCTCACCATGCGCTATGCTCAGGATATCGATGAGATCTCCGAGGAGCAGCTGCCCTGGGTAGACGTCAACGGTGACGGCGAGGTCAACTTCGAGGATGCTCTCCTCATTTACCGCAAGGTAATGGGCATCATCGACCTCTTCCCCGTTGAGATGGAAGACTGATCACTGAACTTACTTAAAAGCCTCCCCGGCGCTTCAAGCGCCGGGGAGCTTTTTTGTTTATTGAATAATGAATGATGAATAATGAAAGGGGAGATAGGCTCCCTTGCGAAAAGGGAGCTGTCAGCTTTAGCTGACTGAGGGATCGGCAGGCGTGAGCGGGAGCGAGGTGTAAACCGACCGATCCCCCCCGCCTCCATACGGAGGCACACCCCTTTACGCAAGGGGGGCAGGGGCAGGAGCGGCGCCACCGCCGCGTCGGCGTTTGCGCTTGCCATGCAATAAACTTTCTTATCTTTTTTTATAAATCTGTGTTTATGAGGTTGCATAATGGATATTTATGGTGTATAATATATTCAATATTATGGGCTTAATGGCTCAACTAAATTTATACAGGAGGAAAACCTATGGCTAAAAGACTATTGAGCATTCTTGTTGCTGTACTCATGGTAATGGCTCTCGTTCCCATGAGCGCGTTTGCGGCAAATGCCAATTCCAGGTCCGGCAACGCTCCCGTGGTCGACAACAGCGGGAATGCTGGGACGAAGGATGCGGTCGTAACTTTTGATTTTGAGTATGACTCAGAAGATGAGTTCGACTGGCAGCAGGTAGATGCTGACGGTGACGGACACATCTGGGAGTGGGTCGGGTACGGCATCAACCAGACTCAGTATGCCAACTCTGCCTACGAAGGGATCGGATACATCGAATCCGCTTCCTACGACAATGAGACTGGCTTGGCGCTCACCCCCGATAACTACGTTATCTCTCCGGCTATCACTGTTCCGGAAGGCGTTTCCTACTTAAGCTTCTGGGCTGAAGGTCAGGATCCCAACTACGTTGAAGAGCATTATATGGTCCTCATCGGCACCAGCACCGACGTTTCGGAGATGGATACCCTCGTGCCCGAGACCACGGCTGTAAACCCCTGGACCAACGTTACCGCCGATCTCGATGAATATGCGGGTCAGACTGTTTACATTGCGTTCCGCCACTTTAACGTGTCCGATATGTTCCTAATGAACATCGACCTCGTTGAGGTAATAGGAGACGAGATCCCTGAGCCCACCGAGCCCGTTGAGCCCACCGAGCCCGTCGAGCCCACCGAGCCCACTGAGGAAGAGCCCGTTATCGGCTTCTACTTCGAGTCCGATGAGGAGATCGCAGACTTCACCTTCGTCGACGCTGACGGCGACAGCAATGGCTGGGTCCGTAATAACGGCGCTGCATACGAAGGTTCCTACTGCATGAAGTCCAGGTGGAATTCCTCCGTCAGTGTTGACGACTGGATGATCACTCCCGCGATCGAGGTTCCCGCTGTCGATCCCTCTGTTACTGTTTATGCAAAGCAGAGTTCCAGTTGGGAAGAGTATGTCGGTATCTTTGTCGGCATGACTGCTGATCCCGAGGATATGGTTCTTATCAGCGAGAAGGTTTCTCTTACTTTCGAATACGTTCAGATCGAAGGCGATTTGTCCGAGTATGCAGGTGAGACCGTTTATATCGCGGTCCGTCACTATGACAGTGTGGACCAGTACTTGGCTTTTGTCGACCAGCTCGAGATCTTCGGCGCAGGCGAAGGTCCTGAACCCACCGAGCCCGTCGAGCCCACCGAGCCCGTCGAGCCCACCGAGCCCGTCGAGCCCACCGAGCCCACTCCCGGCGAACTCATCGTTGGTTATTACTTCGAAGAGACCGACTGCCTTGATGAGTGGACCCTCATCGATGCTGACGGCGACGGCTACAACTGGAGGCACAGCTCCGAGTACCAACTCACCGACGCTTACGAGGGCGAAGGCTTCATCTTCTCCCAGTCCTATGACAACAACTACGGCGCGCTCAATCCCGATAACTGGGCAATCACTCCCGCTGTCGAGATCGAAGCCGTTGAAGGCACTCAGTTCAGCATGTGGGCCTGCGCGCAGGACAACGGTTGGGCGGCTGAGCACTATGCCGTCTACGTCGGCAACACCCCGAACGTAGAGGATATGGTCCTCATTTATGAGGATACCATGACCGCTGCCATCAACCGCACGATGGGCACCTGGTACAACATCACCGCCACTCTTACCGACGAGGTCGAGGCCGGCACCGTATTCTTCGCGATCCGCCACTTCAACTGCACCGACTTCTTCTACATTGACGTAGACCAGGTCGAGATCTTCGGCGCAGGCGAAGGTCCTGAACCCACCGAGCCTCCCGTGGAGCCCACTCCCGAACCCACCGAACCCGGTGAGATCGGTCTGATTGCCGGTTACTATTTCGAGACCCAGGCTCAGGTAGACGAGTGGACCTTCATCGGCGCCAACGGCTCCAACTGGCTGTGGTCCGTCAACAACCCCGGCGCATACGATTACACTGAGTATGCTCATGAGGGCAGCCACTTCATCATGTCCTACTCGTTCATTGATTACGATGGCGCTTACCAGGCAGACAACTGGGCTATCTCCCCGGCGGTCACCCTTCCCGAGGGCGAGGCTTATGTAAGCTTCTACGCGAATCAGGCGAACGTCTCCTATCCCGAGGCTATCAGCGTATATGTCGGCTTCACCCCCGATCCCGCCGATATGATCCTCCTGCAGGCGGACGTTTCCCCGAACACCGGATTTGATGATCCTTGGACGAATTATCAAATCGATCTCTCCGACTATGCCGGCGAGACCATCTATCTTGCCTTCTACGACTACAACTATGATATGTACGAGATCTGGATCGACCAGGTCGAGTTCTTCGGTCAGGGCGGCGAGCCTCAGCCCACCGAGCCCGTCGAGCCCACCGAGGAGCCGGGCGATCAATCCCTGCTCGATCAGGCGCTGAACGTTGAGGGCGGCGAGCTCCACTTCGAGACCAGCGTGTTCTATCCCTGGGAGACCTATGAGGATGGCGACCGCTTTGCCGCGCGTTCCACCAATGCCGGCGTTGCGAGCACCGATTCCGAGGTCTGGACCGTCGTCAACGCCGTTGCCGGCAACGTCGTCACCTTCGACTTCGAGGCTTGGGGCGAGGATTACGGCTCCACCTACTGGGATGAGTGCGACTTCCTTGTAAACGGCGAGGTCGTTATGAGCTGGGGCGCCTATGACAACGAATGGGAGTCCTACACCTACACCTTCGAGGAGGACGGCGAGTATGAGCTCCGCTGGATCTATTCGAAGGATTCCTCCGTCGATCCCGATGGCGACTACTTCGCTCTTGACGAGGTCTATACCGACGCCGAGCCCGGCGAGCCCGAGCCCGAGATACCGCCCGAGTTCATCGACACCATCGAGATCAACGGTTTCGTTATGCCCGAGTGGGGCGAGGCTCCCTCCTATGACGTTTCCGTTCCCGATGACGCCGAGTACTATATCGGCGAGGCTGTCTGGCTGTGGTGGGACGGCGGCACGAACGGCGACCAGATGCAGTCCGGCGAGCTGTTCAATAACCCCAACCGTCTGTACTACATGGGGTTCACCGTCTATCCCAACGAGGGTTATGCGTTCGAAGATGACGTTACCGTTCTCATCAACGGCTCCAGCGAGTACTTCGACGCAGAAAACAGCGAATGGGACGCCGGCTACGGCTGCTACATCGTTTACACCACCGACTTCACCGTTGAAGGCGAGATGCCCCCCGCACCCACGCCCGAACCCATTGACGGCGACCTGATCGCGGGCTTCTACTTCGAGGAAGCCGACTGCCTTGACGAGTGGACCCTTATCGACTCCGACGGCGACGGCTACAACTGGAAGTCCAACATCGCTGAGGGCTATACCTCCGACGGCTTCGACGCTTACGAGGGCTACGGCTTCATCTTCTCCCAGTCCTATGACAACAACTTCGGCGTGCTCTATCCCGACAACTGGGCGATCACTCCCGCTGTTGAGGTAGAAGCGCTTGAGGGCACCACGTTCAGCATGTGGGCTGCCGCTCAGGACGCCGGATATGCTTCCGAGCACTTCGGCATCTACGTTGGCAACACCCCCAATATCGAGGACATGGTCGAGCTCAAGAGCATGACGCTCACCGCCTCCGTGACCCGCACGATGGGCACCTGGTACCAGTTCACCGCCTCCCTTGACGATATCGAAGGCGTTGAGCCCGGCACGCTGTTCTTCGCGATCCGTCACTACGATTGCAGCGATATGTACTTCATCGACGTCGACCAGGTAGAGATCTACGGCGGCGGCGCATCGGAGCTCATCCCCATCCACGAGGTCTACGTTGACGGTTGGGGCACCCCCGTTGCGGGCGTTGTCGCTATTGACCACGTATTCCTTGAGACTCCCGATGACGCTCCCTACTACATCATCTACGGCGGCTGGCGCGACGAGACCGATCAGCAGCAGATGTGGAGCGAGGATCACGTATTCATCGCCGGTCACGAGTATTCCGAGGGCTGCCAGATCTGGGCAGAAGAGGGCTACTACTTCGCCGATGACTGCGTATTCTATGCGAACGGCGGTCAGGAGCTGCTCGACACCGAGTGGTGCTACGTTGATGAGTATGATAACTATATCTGCTACATGAACATCCTGCCCGTAATGTGCGAGGAAGAAGTTCCCGGTCATCTCTGGGGCGATGCGAACGGCGACGGCGTTGTCAATGCCGAGGATACGCTGCTCACCATGCGTTACGCCATGGGCGTAAGCGAGGATATCGCCGATGAGGATATGCCTTGGGTCGACGTCAACGGCGACGGCGTTGTCGATATGGCGGATGCTCTGCTCATCGCCCGTAAGGTAATGGGCATCATCGAGCTGTTCCCCGTTGAAGAATAAAACTTAACCGACCGTACCGCCGGGGCTTCCGCCCCGGCGGTTTTCTGTTGGGATAGGGGGAAGCCGTTTGGTTGGAATGCTTCCAAGTATTCAGCCTTTCCTTGGGGTTCATTGACGGTTGCCGAAGACAATTTTGACCATCCGGTGAATGGTCAAAAAGTCAATGAACGGGCGGCAAGGTCCGCCCCGGGGCAGGGGTCCGCTCTTGAACGAGCGGTGGATGAGGGATGCTTCCGATTAACTTGGGCTTCTCAACT
>JAEEGF010439289.1_pt1 | contig 12114 bp, 10 predicted proteins | sample 9134171 | NCBI WGS metagenome assembly JAEEGF01 (sample SAMN16246542, study PRJNA631951) | gut metagenome | biome: gut microbiome; feature: rumen; material: AP-attached | host: Bos | place: Iran: Karaj | collected 2018-10 | reverse complement strand
GTCCATTCCGTCGCCGAACAGGCACAAAGTCGCGAACATGCCAAGGAAATATACGCCCATCGCCAGCATAAAACCGTATCCGCGAATCAAAAACATGTCCGCGCCTCCTTATCGCTCCTCAGCCTGCGCCAGTGGCACACGCAAAGCCTCGACAAGCTCTCGCGGCAGCGGCGCACGGAATTCCAGCCACTCCCCTGTCACCGGATGTGCAAAACCCAGATGCCACGAATGCAGGAAAACGCGATCTTTAAGGATGTGCTGCGCCGGATCTTTTGGTCCGTAGAGCGTATCGCCGTCGAGCGAACACCCCAGCGCGCGCATATGCACGCGGATCTGGTGCGTGCGCCCCGTGTGCAACCTCACTTTGATCAAGTTATAACGAGCGCGCGTCCACAGGACCGTGTAATCTGTCACCGCCTCACGTCCGTCCCAGGTCACGCACATCTTCAGGCGATTGTGGGGATCGCGGCCGATCGGGGCATCGATCGTGCCCTCTTTCGCGCGCAGGGCACCGACGCCGAGTCCCAGATATTCCTTCAGCACTTCGTGTTCGGCAAACGCTTTCGTCAGCCCCGCGAACGCCTCGTCGCTCCGCGCTACGACCATCAGGCCGCTTGTTCCCACATCGAGCCTGTGCACGATGCCCGGGCGCACGGCGTCGCCGATTTTGCCGATCTCGGGGAAACGCTCCATCAATCCGTTGACGAGCGTGTTGTCAGGACGCCCGGCCCCTGGGTGGACAACGACGCCGGCTGGCTTGTTGACAACGATCACGTGCGCGTCCTCATAGACGACGTCGAAAGGTACTCTCTGCGGTTCGATCCGCGAAGGCCGCGCCTGCGGCAACGTTACGACAAAGGTCTGTCCGTCCTGTACACGTAGCGCCGCACGTATCTTTTTCACTCCTAGCGAAACGACAGCTCCGCCCTCGATCAGTTTCTGCACCCGGCTCCGTGACACAGAAAGCTCGCCGGCGATAAACAAATCGAGCCGCGTCCCGTCCTCGTCCTTCGGCACGATCAGCTCATATCGCTCCAATGTTTCGTTTTCGCTCATCCCGATCACCACGCAATCAACATTTGCCACAATTATACGAGTCTCGCGTGAAAAACACAAAGGCTCATTTGTCATATAGGATCGAACAGCAAAAAAGCCGCCCGTCATTTCCGACGGGCAGCTTTTTATGCTGCATGATTTTCGCCGCTTAATGCTTGCTGACGATCTCCTTGACTTTCATCAGCTGGCTCGTAGTGGAGCGGGCCTGCTCGTCCAGCTTCATCGAGATGTATTTGATGGTCTCGGCATAGTTGGGGATCATGACGTGCTCCAGCGCGTTGACGCGACGGCGTGTGCGCTCGATCTCGGTCGACATCAGGGCAACGGCCTTTTCATCGGCGGCAAGCTGGAGCAGGCTGGGAATGACCTTGGAAAAGTCTTCCAGCGCCACGTCCAGGCTGGCGGGAGTGGTCGCCATGCCGTAGTTGAAAGTGCTGCCTTCCTGATGGACTTCGTATTCGGGCACGATGACGCTCATCACGTTGCGCGTTTTCACGTCAAGGGTGCAGGTGCTGCCCGAGATCATCAGGGCTTCTTCGAGCATCGCGGGCAAAGTCTGAGCGCGGGCCATGAGAAAACCATGGTAGCACGAGACGAGCTCATTTTCGACTTTCTCACGGGCAGCCTTGACTGCGCGCGCTTTTTCAAGGAAAGCCTTGATCAGGGCATCCTGCTTGTCCTTGAGCAGCTTGTGTCCGCGGATCGCCACGGCGAGACGTTTCTTGAGCCGGGAAAGCTCCATTCGGTTCGGGTTCACGTTCACACGTGCCATAGCCGGTCGCCTCCCTTACGCCTTGTCCGCGTTTTCAGCTTTTTCCTTCAGCGGCATCAGGTACTTCTGGATGTACTTGTCCTTCACGCGCTTGAGTTCCTTGACGGGAACGATGTTGAGGAGCTGCCAGCCGAGGGCCAGCGTCTGCTCGATCGTGCGGTTGGTGTACTCGCCCTGACGGACGTACTCGTCCTCAAAGCGCGTCGCGAAGCGGGCGAACGCCTTGTCGTCCTCACTGAGGGCGCCATCGCCGAGGATGACGGCCAGTTCCTTGGCTTCCTTACCGCGTGAGTAGGCGGCAAAGAGCTGGTTCATCAGGTCGGCATGGTCCTCGCGGGTCTTGCCTTCGCCGATACCCTTATCCTTCAGTCGTGACAGCGAGGGCATAACGTCAACGGGCGGATAGATGCCGTTGTGGTGCAGCGAACGGCTGAGGATGATCTGACCTTCGGTGATGTAGCCGGTAAGGTCGGGGATCGGGTGGGTCTTGTCGTCCTCGGGCATGGTGAGGATGGGAACCTGCGTGATCGAGCCCGTGCTGCCCTTGACGCGGCCGGCGCGCTCGTACATCGTCGCAAGGTCGGTGTAAAGGTAGCCGGGATAGCCGCGGCGGCCGGGAACTTCCTTACGAGCAGCCGAAATCTCGCGGAGAGCTTCGCAGTAGTTCGTCAAGTCAGTGAGGATGACGAGCACGTGCATGTTCTTCTCAAAGGCCAGATACTCAGCAGCGGTCAGCGCCAGCTTGGGCGTGAAGATACGCTCGATGGCGGGGTCGTTGGCAAGGTTGACGAACATGACGGTGCGGTCAAGGGCGCCTGTTTTGCGGAAGTCCTCCATGAAGAACGAGGCTTCTTCAAACGTGATGCCCATGGCGGCGAAGACGACGGCGAACTTCTCGCTGCCGCCGCCGATAACGTTAGCCTGGCGGGCCAGCTGGGCGGCCATGCGGTTATGCGGCAGACCAGAAGCCGAGAAAATCGGCAGCTTCTGTCCGCGAACCATCGGGTTCATGCCGTCGATCGTGCTGATGCCTGTCTGGATGAACTCGTTCGGGTAGTCACGCGAATAGGGGTTCATGGCCAGTCCGTTCACGTCGATACTCTTCTCAGGGATGATCGGAGCGCCGCCGTCGATGGGATCGCCGCGGCCGTTGAAGACGCGGCCGAGCATCTCTTCGGAGACGGGCAGTTCGAGCGATTTGCCGAGGAACGTCACCGACGTGTTGTCGGTATCAAGACCGTCGGTGCCCTCGAACACCTGCACGACGGCACGGTTGGAGTCGGTCTCCAGAACGCGGCCGCGGCGCTTGCTGCCGTCTGGCATAGCGATCTCGACCAGCGAATCATAGGGAACTTCCTTGACGCACTCGACAGTCAGAAGGGGGCCGGAAAGGCCGGTAACTGTTCTGTATTCAACGGGCAGTTTCATTATTTATCGCCTCCTGCTGCGAGAAGCTGAGCGATCTCGTCGCGCATTTCGCCTTCGAGAGCGTCGATCTTTTCAAGTTCTTTCTCGCTGACCAGACCCATACGGGCGATCTTCTCGCGCACAGGCAGGTTGAAGAGCTTGTTCATCGGCGCGCCCGAATTCAGCGCTTCCAGTCCGTGATGATGGAACTTGAGGATCGTCGTGAGCATCTTGAACTGCTTCTCCATCGACGTGTAGGTATCGACGTCGCTGAAGGCGTTCTGATGCAGGAAGTCCTCGCGCAGCGACTTCGCCGTCTCCATCGTCATGCGTTCGTTTTTCGACAGCGCGTCGATGCCAACCAGCTGGACGATCTCTTTCAGCGACGACTCCTCTTCAAGGATCTTCATCGCTTCGACGCGGCTGGGCGTCCACTCGGCGTCAAACTTGGCATCCCAGTATTCGTCCAGTTTATGAGTGTAGAGCGAATAACTGTTCAGCCAGTTGATGGCCGGGAAGTGACGCTGGTAGGCCAAGTTGGCGTCAAGGCCCCAGAAGACCTTGGTGACGCGCAGCGTGTTCTGCGTGACGGGTTCCGACAAGTCGCCGCCGGGAGGTGAAACAGCGCCGATGACGGAGACCGAACCTTCGCGGCCATCCTTGCCGAGGCAGATGGCACGTCCCGCGCGTTCGTAGAACGAAGCCAGACGCGTGCCCAAATAAGCGGGATATCCTTCTTCGCCGGGCATTTCCTCAAGGCGTCCGCACATTTCGCGCAGAGCCTCGGCCCAGCGGCTGGTGGAATCGGCCATCAGTGCGACCGAATAGCCCATGTCGCGGTAGTATTCGGCAATGGCGATGCCCGTGTAGACGCTGGCTTCGCGGGCCGCGACGGGCATGTTCGAAGTGTTGGCGATGAGCACCGTGCGCTTCATCAGCGGCTGGCCCGAACGGGGGTCAGCAAGCTCGGGGAACTCGCGAAGAACGTCGGTCATCTCGTTGCCGCGCTCGCCGCAGCCGATGTAGACGACGACCTGAGCCTCGGCCCACTTGGCGAGCTGGTGCTGAATGACCGTCTTACCGGAGCCGAAGGGGCCGGGGACGCACGCCGTTCCGCCCATGGCGATCGGGAAGAACGTATCGACGACACGCTGGCCGGTGGTCAACGGCGTAACGGGCGGCAGCTTGCGGGCCACCGGGCGGTCAACGCGGACGGGCCAGCGGCGAAGCATGGCGATGTTGTGCTTCGCCTTGCCGTCGTCGATGACGCAAATCGTCTGCTCAATGTTGAACTCGCCCGACTCAATCGAAACGACCTTGCCGTGGATCCCGTTGGGGACCATGACGCGGTGTTCGACGAGAACAGTCTCCTGTACGACGCCGAGGATATCGCCCTCGCCCACTTCGTCGCCAACAGAAACACGGGGCTCAAACTTCCAGAGTTTTTCGTGATCAAGCGCGGGAACGGTAATTCCGCGCGCGATGAACGCGCTTTTCGAGGCGTCCTCGATCGACTTCAGAGGACGCTGGATTCCGTCGTAAAACTGTTCGATAAGACCAGGACCAAGCTCGACGCTCAGGGCTTCGCCGGTGCCTGTGACAGGCTCGCCGGGACAGAGACCGGAAGTCTCCTCATAGACCTGGATCGAAGCAAGATCGCCGTTAAGTTCGATGATCTCGCCGACCAGGCCGATTTTGCCGACGCGGGCCACTTCATGCATGCTCGCGCCGGTCATGCCCTTCGCGACGACAAGAGGTCCGGATATACGTTCGATTGTACCTTTTACATTGACATCCGTGGCCAAACTAATCGCCTCCAGGTTAAATCAACTATTTTTCAGAGAAAATATCCATGCCGACAGCGCGTTCAACGCTGCTGCGCACCGCGCTCAGGCCGACGCCGATCGAGCCGCGGATGCCGGGGATAGGAATGATGCTCGCCGAAAATTCCTGAACGAGCCTGTCGATCAACGCCGCCTGAGCGACGAACTGTCGCTCCTCGACGAAGATGACGCCGTAATCTTCGCGGGCCAGACGACTTACGGTCGCCTCGACCTCTTCGTCCGTCTCGGCAGGGAACGGAGCGACGCCGACTGCCTGAAAGGGCAGCACGGTGTCATAACTTCCGACCGCCGCCATTTTCTTTCTACCGGCTTCAGCGGACATCGCGCAGCAACCCCCTTATGGCATCCTTCTCCACTCCGTTTGCCACGGAGACGAGAACGATCCGCAGATTCTTCGCTTCGATCTCTTTCAGCCACAGGTAACGCACGACGTTTGCCGGCTCGAATGTGCTGTACCGCGCCGGAGCGATCGTCTCCGTGACGTAGTTATCCAGATTCTTTTCAAACTGGACGAGCATCGAGCTGAAATCGCCGTCCTCAGTGAACGCTGTGAGCAGTTTGCTTATGCCGGCGTAGCTGAGCAGGCGTCCCCAGTTTTCGGGGCCTTCCATCACCAGCGGCGCGAGCGTCGCTGGCGGAAGCGTACCGCCGGCGTGCAGGAACGTCGCCGTCTGCGCGCGCGTCTCGGGGATATGGGTCAGACGCAGCAGGGTTTTCAGGTTCTCGCCGTCGATCCGGGCTTTCACCCATCTGACGACCTCGGGCATGGCCAGTCCTTCAGCGGTCTTCAAAAGGGCTTTGAAGTAATAACCGTCGAGGAACTTTTCCAGCGCGAGCGCGTCCTGATCTTTCTGCCACAGTTCGACCGCGGCGGGAATTGCCTTGTCAAGGCCGAACGGAAGTCCCGTGTAATCCTCGCCTTCGACCGCCAGCGTGAGCGTGTCGGTATCGACGTTGCCGAGACTGGTGAGCAGGTCGAGACGGCGCTTGCCGCCGCGCTCAGCCAGAATCTGTCCTTTCAGCAGCGTCTTGACATTATGAACGTCATAAGGAAGGCGAAGCAGACTGACGATATCAGTCTCGGGAACAAAACCGGCAACTTCGACGTAAGCGGCGTGAAGCGCTGCCTCGATCGCCTTGTCGAATCCCGCCGACTTCTGCTCCATCAGCCAGGACGAATAGGGCGTCTCCCCCAGCACTTTGACGGCCGACTCCAGAGTGTCACAGTCGATCATCCTCTGAAAGGTCGTCTCGTCAAGCAAACGATTCTCCAGCGCCCGCAGACGCGCTACAGCGTATCCGTACTGTGTGGCAGGTCTGTTTTTCGTGGGCATGGCGCACCGCCCTTACCGAGCGTCAGCGCCGAAAAGATGCGTTACAACTTCGGACTGCAGGCTCTCTTTCACCCAGTCGATCAGTTTGGGGAACGAGCAGTTCACGCTCGTCCGTCCAGCGCGGGCGATAAACCCGCCCCCGATGTCGGCTGTCTCTTCGCTCAGTTTCAGGTTCTTACCGTGAGCGGCGTTGTATTTTGCGATGAAATCCGCGTTGATGAACTTCTCGGAAGCGTCAACCAACAGCTCCTCGTCTCCGTTCGCTGTCGCCTGATCGAGAAGTCTCTCCACAAAGCCGAGGTATTTGTCCTGAGGAAGCGCGCGCATGGCAGCAAGAGCACCTTCGTAGGCTTTACCGATAAGGCTCTGCTTCGCGCCCAGCGTGATCTTCTTCACGTCCAGATTGGCGATGATAGCGGCGCGTTTAAGCACTTCCGGCTTTTCGGCGTCGAACATCGCGTCGTACTCAGCTTTGCTTTTCGCGATCTCTTTTTCAGCGTCCGCGTTCAGGGCATCAGCCTGCGCACGGGCTTCGTCGAGCAGCGCTGCCGCTTTTGCGGCGGCTTCGCCCTCGATCTTTTTCTGAATGTCAGCGATTGCCATGGTTGGAAACCACCGTGCTGAACTTAGAGCGCGATGCCGTTCATAAGAAGGATGCTGACGAGGAGGGCAAGAACCGCGTAGGTCTCGACCATCGCGGGAAGGATAACGGCCTTGCCGGCTTCACCGGGCTGCTTGGCGATCATCTGGATGCAGGCAGCCGAAGTTTTTCCCTGAGAAATCGCAGAGATCCAGCCGCCCAGAGCGATGGGCAGGCAGGCGAACATCACGGCCAGACCGTGCACCCAGTCGCAAGGAACGGCGGAACCGCCGACCAGACCGACCTTGAGCATGGCGAAGAAAGCGATCAGCAGGCCGTAAATGCCCTGCGTGCCGGGCAGAGCCTGAAGCATCAGGACCAGACCGAACTTGCCGGGATCTTCCGTCATCACGCCAGCGCCGACTTCACCGGCGATGCCGACGCCAATAGCCGAACCGATGCCGGCCATACCCGCGGCCAGAGCCGCGCCGAGAACAACAAAAGCGATGCCAAGATAATCCATAAATCGACACTCCCCTCAGAAATTTTGGGTCAATTCCAAACTCCGCACGCTTACGCTTCGTCGCGCGGAGCGACGTTCACATAATCGGTCTTGTAGCGGAACGGCGTAAACGGCGCGCCGCCGCTGGAATAGAACTTGCCGAAGAACTCTACGTACTGAAGACGCAAGGGATGGACGAACGCACCCAGGATGTTGATGACCATGCTGAACACATGTCCGCCGAAGAAGATCAGCAACGCCAGGATCCAGCCCACATAAGCCGTACCGCCGCACAGCGACGACATCAGATTGATGATCATCGCCACAGCGCCGCCGACAAGGCCGAGCGCAAGCAGGCGGCTGTAGCTGAGTACGTCGCCAAGATAGCTCGTGACGTTATACAGGCTGAGACAGCCGGAGATCAGCTTGCTGAAAATGCCTTTCTTCTCGCGGCCCTGCGTGAGCACGAGGATCACGGCTCCGGCGATGGCCATCCACTTGCCGACGGGAACGAGCCCGGGCGCCTTGAACGAACCGGCGCCGAAGATCAGCAGGCCGGTGAGGAGCACCAGCCAGCCGCCCTGATCGGCGCATGCCGCGAAGTACTTCTTCTCGCGGATGTTCGCCCACGCCGCCAGGCAGATGCCGAAGTAGATGTGGACGATGCCAAGCGCAAGCGAAATGCCAAGCAGCAACATCGGGTCTTTCATCGGCTCAAGCAGCGTGAAGAAGTTCTTCACGGGGCGAAGGAACGCAAGGAACGGGAACGCGTCGATCATATCGCCCATCCAGCTGCCCGTCACCGCACCGAAAATGATCGTCGCAATGCCGCAGTACTTCACCATTTTCAGAGCCTGCCTGATATTGTCGGGCATTTTCTGATACTTTTTCAGGAAATACATCGCGATCGCCGTGATGACGATGCCGTAGCCGGCATCGGCGTAGCACATGCCGAAGAACAGCAGGAAGAACGGCATCATCGGGAACGAAGGATCGACCGAACCGTAGACAGGCGCGCCGTACAGCATCGTGAGCATCTCAAACGGTCTGGCGCAGCCCGTGTTTTCCAGAACGATCGGCGGGTCGTCACCCTCGGCGGGGTCGGAGAGCCGCAGCGCAGCCGTCTTCTCAAACGGCGCCAGCGCGGTCCTCAGTTCCGCCTCGCGATGGACGGGGACCCAGCCCTGGAGCAGCACGACCTGCTCGGTGCGTTCGCTCTCGTCCTTCGCATCCTGACGGGCTTTCATGATCGCCAGGTAGTCGCCCGTCTTGCGGATCTCGTCCATATGCTCCTGCGCAAAGTCAGACAGCCAGTCGGTACAGGATTTTTCCTCTTCGCCAAGCTCTTTCAGCCTTGCGGCAAGTTTTTCCTGCTCCTCTCCGACCGTTCCTGTCAGCGTAGAAGGAAGATCGATCTTCGTGACGCTGTGTTTCAGACATGCTTCCGAAAGCGTGCCCTCCGCCTCGCGCAGATAGAAGGCGCTCACCCACGGAGCCGCCTGCGAACCGTTTTCCGGCAGGAAGATGGCGCACTCGACGTCCGCGCCAAGCGCGGCTTCGACGGCGTCCTTCCACTCCTGCAGATTCTCAGCACGTCCCGTTCCCAGGAACCCTGCGACGAGACGACTGCCTTCCGTCACCATCGACAGAGGCGTTTTGAAGGCACTCAGTCCGTCAAGCGTGTGTGAAAGCGTCTCGATCTGCTGGACCTCGCTTCTCAGTTCGGTGAGCCGGTGCTCTCGCCCGCGGACCTCCTCGGCCATTGCGCCGGCGTCGCACGCTTCAGCGATCTTCGCAAGCGCCTCAACGCTGACGTCGTCGCGCTCGCCGAGCATCCGGCCAAGACTGCCAACAGGATCGTGATACCAAGGGGCGAGATAGCGGACGAGGTAGTTCACGTCGCTCAGCGACGCGGCGTAATCGCGGCCTTTTTCCTCGACACGGGCGGGAAGGGCGTCTTCGGAGTTCTTCTCAGCGGCGGAGAGTTCACAGATTCCCCGCTCCTGAAGCACCGCCAGCACTTCGTCTACGCACGAGCGGTGCGCGTACAGTTCAACTTTTTTGACGCTAGCAACGGCCATATCGAGACACCACCTCTTCGGCTAACCACTGAGCCGTTTTCTTTACCGCTTCCTCGTGTTCGCGAACGAATTCCTCCGCGCCGGCCTTGCCCTGCTCAACCGTCAGGGCTGAGGCCTTCTCCGCTTCGGCTTCGACCTCGCCAAGGCGTTTGCGGTAGTCGCGGAACTGAGACTGTTTGGCTTCCTTCACGCGCGCCGAAGCAGCCGCACGAGTCTGAGCAACCAGTTCCTGCGCCTGCGCGCGGGCGTCGGCAACTTTCTGGGCGGCCGCCGCCTCGACGCTTCTGATCTCCTCGGTCAGATTGGTTGACATGCGTTCACCTCCTTCTGTCGCGATGAAAAACTTCCGCGTTCATGCAGCAACTGCATAAGAAAAGTCCTCCCACAGCAAAGACAAAAGCGGAAAAACTTTCCGCCGGCCCGATTAACAATGTTCAAAACTTCTCCCTTGCGGGAAAAATCATGACGCAAGATTATACAAGGCCGGCACAACCAAATGAATCACATCGTAAAAAAAGATTCATCACCCCGTGATTTTACTTTTCTCCGGCCTTTGTGTCAAGAGAACTCGCCGATTTCATCACGATCATTTATTTACGACCGACGAGAAAAAGTAAAATACGCAGTGAACTTCTCGCGACGAAAATATTTTTATATTCTTATCCGGGTTGTTTCGTCCATTTTAATGCATTTCAGTTATAAGCAAGAGCCGTCATTCAGTCTCTGCCCGGCAAATATCAGGCCAAAAGGTCATCGTCTATCGTGCGCGCGAGTTCGCCACGTGTAAGCAGGAATCATATATATTCATTTCGAGCCTATTTTTGTCATATTAAATGCATTTTCGCTATATAATGATTTTCGTCTGTATAACTCCAGAAATTAAACGAAGTGAACGAGTTTTCTCTTTCGTTACACGTGCCTTTACTTCTTGTTGAGCAGAAAACTCCGTATTCACTAAAAAACACCGTAGACAGAGCGCGTCACTTTGGGTAAGATAATATGTCGCACGTATTGCCCGACAGAACACTGAAAGGAGCACCACATTATGGCAGATTACACAGGGCGCATCGCCCAGGAGCTCAAGCTCCCCGAGAGCGGCGTCAGCGCCGTCGCCGAACTGCTCGCCGAAGGCTGCACCGTTCCCTTTATCGCGCGCTACCGTAAGGAAAAGACCGGCTCACTTGACGAGGTTGCGATCACAGCCATCCGCGACGGACTGACCCGCGTCGAAGAACTGGAAAAGCGCCGCGAGGCGATCCTCGGTTCGCTCACGGAGCGCGGCATCCTCACCGACGAACTGAAAAAAACGATCGACGCAGCCTCAACGATGACGGCACTGGAAGACGCCTATCTGCCCTACCGCCCCAAACGCCGCACGCGCGCCCTCATCGCCCGCGAAGCGGGACTGGAGCCGCTGGCCAAAGCCCTGATGGAACAGGCCGGCAAAGACCCAGCCGAGCTGGCCGCGCCTTTCGTCAGTCCCGATAAAAAGATCGAGACCGCCGAGGCCGCTCTGGCCGGCGCGCGCGATATCATCGCCGAGGACATTTCCGAAGACACGGCCGCCCGACGTGACATGCGCGTGCTGTTCGTACGTTTCGGCAAGTGTGTCTCCTCAGTCATCGAGAAGAAAAAGGACGAGCCCGAGGCGGCCACCTACTCCGATTATTTCGACTGGCAGGAACCGCTGCTGCGCATTCCTTCGCATCGTCTGCTAGCTGTGCTGCGCGGCGAAAAGGAAGGCTATCTGTCTCTGTCGGTGCGCCCCGACGAAAAACTCGCGCTCGAGACGTTGAAAAAACGCTACGTCAAGGGCACAGGCGCCGATTCTCAGCAGGTCGAAGCGGCGCTGACCGACGGCTACCGCCGCCTGCTAGGGCCTTCCATCGAGACCGAGGCTCGCGCGACCCTGAAAAAGCGCGCCGACACCGAAGCGATCGCCATCTTTGCGCGCAACCTGCGAGAACTTCTCATGGCCTCGCCGTTCGGAGCGCGCCCGGTACTGGCCATCGACCCAGGCATCCGCACCGGCTGCAAAGTCGTCTGCCTCGACGCCAAAGGCGATCTGCTCTACCATGACGTGATCTTCATCCAGAGATCCGACGCGCAGTATGCCGAAGCCGGCCGCCTTATCCGCGCCCTCGTTGCCAAGTACCGCCCCGAGGCCATCGCCGTCGGCAACGGTACCGCCAGCCGCGAAACGGAAGAATTCCTGCGCGGGCTGAATCTCGACATTCCCATTATCGTCGTCAGCGAAAGCGGCGCATCCGTCTACTCTGCATCCGACCTGGCCCGCAAGGAGTTCCCCGACCAGGACGTCACCGTGCGCGGTGCCGTTTCGATCGGCCGCCGCCTTATGGACCCTCTCGCTGAGCTCGTCAAGATCGACCCGAAATCGATCGGTGTAGGCCAGTACCAGCACGACGTCGATCAGAAACAGCTCCGCGGAGCGCTCGACGATACTGTTGTCTCGTGCGTCAACGCCGTCGGCGTCGACCTCAACACCGCCAGCCCCAAGCTGCTTTCCTCCGTCTCCGG
>JAEEGF012316222.1_pt1 | contig 12115 bp, 8 predicted proteins | sample 9134171 | NCBI WGS metagenome assembly JAEEGF01 (sample SAMN16246542, study PRJNA631951) | gut metagenome | biome: gut microbiome; feature: rumen; material: AP-attached | host: Bos | place: Iran: Karaj | collected 2018-10 | reverse complement strand
CTTAAGATCCTGACTGTAAAATAATACAACAACAATAATAACAGGAAGTAAAATGCCTCACTTTTTTTCTGTTTCAACCGGAGTGATCAACACCATTCCGGTGGATTTGGATCATAATGTTTCACTGATCAAGAAATGTATCGCTGAAGCGGCTCAGCAGAATGCAGATCTGCTGCTGCTTCCAGAACTGTGTATTTCCGGATACGGATGTGAAGATCTGTTCTATGTACAGTCGTTTCTCGAATCAATTCCTTCATGTCTTCTGCAGATAATGAAAGTTATTCCGGAAGGAATGCTGGTTGCTGCCGGTCTTCCGATTTGGTATGAAGGACAGATCTACAATGCCTGCGCCCTGCTCTCCCGCGACCGGATCCTCGGACTTACCTGTAAACAGTATCTTGCTCGCACCGGAATTCATTATGAACACCGCTGGTTTGCCCCGTGGCCGAGAGGAAAGGCCAGGATTCTGGAAAACTGGATTGAAGGATACGACAGACCAATCCCGCTGGGTGATGTTTTCTACCAGGTTGACGGAGTCCGCATCGGTTTTGAAATCTGCGAAGATTCGTGGGTTGCCCACCGTCCCGGCAATGAACTGTATACCCGCAACGTGGACATTATTCTAAATCCGTCAGCCTCCCATTTCAGCATCGGCAAACAGGAATCCCGCCGCAATTTCGTCAAGGACGGCTCCCGTGCCTACTGCTGCGTCTACGCCTACACCAACCTGCTCGGCAACGAGGCGGGACGGGCAATATATGACGGTGATTCAATGATTGCAAGCAACGGCAGAATTGTAATGCATTCCGATAGACTCAGTTTTAAGGAATGCGCAACCTACAATGCAGTTGTAGATCTCGATGAAAACCGCAACAACCGCATCATATCATCAGAAACAATTCTTACCGAAGATCTGAACCGAATCGTGGACAATGAATTCTCCTTCAGACCGGTGGAGGATCCGGCTGTAGCCGCCTGTGAAACCGATACGGAAATCGAAGAATATGTAATCTGCCGCGCGGTGGCTCTCGGCCTATGGGACTTTATGCGCAAGACCAGAACCGGAGGTTTCGCTCTCAGTCTGTCCGGCGGCGCCGATTCAGCGCTCTGTGCCTGCATGATCTACTATGCCCAGGTTCAGGCTATTTATTCCCTCGGACATCAGAATTATCTTAAGGTTCTTTCCGCCTCCCGTCTTAATCCGGCCCCTTACGATGAAGGAAAATATAAAAACTATCAGGAATATATCCGCCGCGAAGTGATGCCACTGGTTCTGATCACCCTCTACCAGGGTTCAAAACACAGCGGACCGGTTACCTTCAATGCTGCACAGAAACTGGCTGAATGTATCGGAGCAAAACATTACTCATGGTCTATCAGCGAGCTGGTTGCAGGTTATGAAAAACTCGTCAATGATATTCTTCCTGAAGATCAGAAACTGTGCTGGGAACGTGATGATCTGACACTGCAGAACATTCAGGCCCGCGTAAGATCCCCGGGGATCTGGATGCTGGCCAACAAATTCAACAAACTGCTGGTGGCAACCTCCAACCTCTCCGAGGCCTCAGTGGGCTACTGTACCATGGACGGTGATACCTCCGGAGTTATATCTCCGATCGGCGGGATCAGCAAATCGAAGATCCTGAAAATCAACCGGTTCATCATGAATGAAGGACTCAAACTGCAGGACAGTGCTGATCGCTGCACCATTGCAGATATTTCCTATGTGGTAAACCAGCAGCCTACTGCAGAACTGCGTCCGGTTGAACAGACCGATGAAAACGATCTTATGCCTTATCCTCTGCTCGACGAGATCAGGCGTCTGTCCCAGACCCTCAATCTCATGCCGAAGGATGTACTGATCCATCTTACCCGCGGTCAGTTTGCCCGAACCTTCAGTTTTGAGCAGCTCAAGGCGTTTGTAATCAAATACTACCGTCTCTACTGCCGCAACCAGTGGAAACGTGAACGTCTGGCGGTAGGTTTCCATATTGAACAGGACAGTGCTGATCCAAAAACCTTCCGCCGTTTCCCGGTTCTCTCAAACCAGTTCGAAAAACAGCTTGAGGAAATCAGAAATATGGAAAATATAAAGTACTGACATTTCAAAAACATTAACACGATCAAATAAATACGAGCCGTCATTGCAAAATCGTGACGGCCCGTATTTTTTTTTCTTTACATTACTCTAGAATGAAGTAGATTGAGTAATTTTACCCTGGGATTTTACGTATGAGCGCTCACTATATCACTGAAAAAGGACATTGCAGAGTTCTTGGCTCCACCATTGAAGACGGCGGTGTAAACTTTGCAATCTACTGTAAAGCTGCAAAAGAAATGGAACTTCTGCTGTTCAATGACGAAACAGATATGTCACCGGACATCATAAAGCTTTCAGCTGCAGAGCACCGGACCAGTTACTATTTTCATGTATTCGTAAGGGGAATCAAAGAGGGTCAGCTGTACGCATGGCGCGTTGCCAAGGTCTTCCGCAACCACCCGGATCAGCGTTTCGATCCTACCAAAGTACTGCTTGATCCATACTGCAAAAGGATCATCTTTCCGGAGAATTATTCCCGCCGGACAAACATGATGGTGGGCTCAAATCTGCACTGCTGCCCGAAATCTGCAGTAGTCAGCCTTGACTACGACTGGGAGGATGACGTTCATCCTAATACACCCATGTCGCGTACAGTAATCTACGAAATGCACGTCAAGGGTTTTACCGCCCACCCGAGCTCAGGTCTTGATGAAAAAAAACGCGGCACCTATGCAGGAATAATTGAAAAGATCCCGTATTTGAAGGAGCTGGGGATCACAGCCATTGAGCTTCTGCCGGTATTCCAGTTCGACAGCAAGGTTACCGACACCGATAGACCGAACTACTGGGGATATGATCCTATAAGTTTCTTTGTTCCTCATGAAGCATACAGTTCTGACAAATCACTGCTGGGACCGCTCAATGAGTTCCGGGATCTGGTTAAGGCTCTTCACAAAGCCAATATAGAAATCTACCTGGATGTGGTATACAACCACACTTCCGAAAACGGTGAAGGCGGACCGACCTTCAGTTTCAGAGGATTAAGTAACAGAGAATACTATCTGATCGACGAAAACCACAACTACTCCAATTTCACCGGGTGCGGCAATACCTTCAATGCATCCACCCCGGTATCCAAAAAGATCATTATTGACAGTCTGCTGTTCTGGTCTCAGGAAATGCACGTCGACGGATTCAGATTCGATCTTGCATCTATTCTGTCACGCGATTCAAAGGGAATTCCGCAGGCAGAGGCCCCTACACTGCTTGCCATCGATAACGACTACCGTTTTGCCAATACCAAAATCATAGCTGAAGCATGGGATGCGGCGGGTCTGTATCAGGTGGGAAGCCTGCCTGGTGACCGATGGCGAGAATGGAACGGACAGTTCCGCGATGTGGTAAGAAGATTTATCAAAGGGGATCCGGATCAGGTAAAGACGCTAGCGCACAGAATAATGGGAAGTCCGGACATTTATTCCTCTTTCTCCTTCGATCCCTACAAGAGTCTTAACTTCATTACCTGCCACGACGGTTTTACCCTGTGGGATCTGCTGTGCTACAACCGCAAACACAATGAAGCCAACGGGGAGGATAACAAGGACGGTTCCGACTACAACTTCAGCTGGAATCACGGTTTTGAAGGGGAAACCCAGGATAAGATCATCAATGATCTGCGACTTAAACAGGCCAAGAACCTGATGGTTCTTAATATGCTTTCCCTAGGCACCCCGATGATTACCATGGGTGACGAGATCCTGCGAACCCAGCATGGAAACAACAATGCCTACTGTCAGGATAACGAAATATCCTACATGAACTGGAATCTGAATACCAGACAGAAGGAAATGTTTGAATTTGTAAAGAAGCTGACCAACGTTCATTCCAACAATTCCAAAATTATGAACTTCAATATCTTTACCCTGGAAGACAACATACGCTCAAACAAATTCTGTCTGCACGGAGTCAAACCGTATCTGCCGGATTTCTCCTATGATTCCCACACCATCGGTATGACTTACTATTCCGTAACCAGAAAAGTATTTATCTATATGTTTGTCAACGCCTACTGGAAGGAAATCACCCTTGAGCTGCCGAAAATTCCTAATACCAATATCAATACCTGGTACAAGGTAATCGACACCTCGATGCATACACCTTTTGATCACAACATTGAAGCTAAAGATCAGGTTAAGGTTACCGGAACTTTTACCGTTCCGCCGAGATGTTCGGTGGTATTTCTGTCGGAAAATAAAGATATGCTTGTATAACGAAACAACGGTAATACACTGTTGCTTACACATACTACAGCAACAGAAACGATCTATGAAAGGCATGATTAACATCATGCCCTTTTTGTTTTCCGGAAAAACAATTCATGCTGTACCTGCAAAACTGGCATGTTTTTTTCATGCATAAAATAAACATAAATTTTTCAGGACTATCAAAAGTAAATGGCAATATACGTAGCAACCAATACAGCATCAATTACGGCACAGCGGCATCTCGGCGTGTCAACCCGCGCTTTGGACAGAAGTTACCAGAATCTGTCGTCAGGGCTGCGGATCAATAGTGCCAGGGATGATGCCGCAGGTCTGCAGATTTCGGATCGATTAACCAGCCAGATCCAGGGACTTGAACGGGGAAACCGCAATGCGCTAGACGGAATTTCAATGCTGCAGGTGGCCGAAGGCGCACTTGATGAAATCACCAATGCGCTGCAGCGCATCAGAGTACTTGCCATCCAGTCGGCCAACGGAACCAATTCATCCGCAGAAAGAGCGGCACTGCAGGAGGAGGTTTCCCAGCTTTCCCAGGAAATCAACCGCATCGCTGACAACACCTCCTTCGGCGGGAAAAAAATCCTTAACGGTGAGCATGATTTCAAACTTGCAAACACAGGCACAGCGGACAACCCGACCATTACCGTACGGGCAACCATGATTTTCCCGTCCGGAGCAGATCATGCCGCCCAGGGTGTCATCGATAAATACCATGAAGAGCACAAATACTCGTTTCAGGTTGGTGCTGACTCCTATCAGACCATAGATGTAAAGATGGGGATGGAATATACCGGGAATCTGACACACTATGATGAATACGGACGGTACCAGTGTGACTACAGCGCCTACGGTTCAAATGTTGCAACACTGCTTGGATTCGATCTGTGCTCACTTTATCTTACCGGAAACAGTCCGAATACCGCCACCACCAGGGTAATTGACAGCAGCGCACCGCTGAGCGATCACACCACCGGTTTCACCGTAGGCGGAGATCAGAAGGTTGCCCTCGATGTTTCTACCTACCAGTCGGCACAGAAGGTAATAGATCTTGCCAGCAGCTATATTCAGAAAATTGACAGTAAAAGAGCAGAATTCGGAGCGTCCCAGAACCGGATGGAGTCTGCTATTTTCAATCAGGAAAATGTTATAGAAAATGTCAGTGAAGCAAGAAGCAGGATCCGGGATACCGACTATGCAGCTGAAGTTGCCCGCATGACCGAGCAGTCGATACTGCAGCAGGCCGGTACATCAATTCTTACCCAGGCAAACACCCTGCCGCAGATTGCCATGACACTTCTGTCGGAAATCTAACCATTCAACGCCGAAAAATCAGTTTTTTCTGTTTTGATCCTTCAATATTTCCAGTGCACCGGTGATCATGTGTCCGCGCAGTTCAGCAAGAGTGACCACCTTTTTGGAAACCGGGATCGGTCTGACCGCCTTTATAGTCATATAGCCAAGACGGGTTGAATAAATTCCGGCGGCAAGTCCCTGTCCGACAGCCGAACTCAATTTTGCAAAAGTTTCGGCACCGAGTGAATCCATCAGCGCATCAGTTGCAAGATCAGTAAGACCGATAAAGACAATATTCTTTATGATTTTACGGTAAAGCTGCAGTCGTCCCCACAGACCGCAGTGATAGCCGTAGGTTTCGGCCACCTCGCGGATCATACGCAGAGATCTGGCAAAGGTAAAAGCCATATCCAACCACGCAATCGGACTTAAAGCGACCACTACCCCGTTCTCTCTTGATCTTCGGACCACTATTTTTTTTGCTTTGCGATCCTGCTCGCTCAGCATGGTCTGTTCATAGATTTCAAACACTTCCGACGGAGCAAAATGAGGCTGAACCTTTTTCTCAAAATTCTTAAAACTCTGCTCACTCAAGTTGTTGACATTCCTGTACATTTCTCTGCAGAGATTTATGGCATCCTGGCCGTTACCCTTTTCCAGAATTGATTTAAGCTTGATCCGGCTGGTTTCACTGTTTTTAAGTTTCCATACAGAAGTAAGCTCTTTGAACAGAGTTGTCAGCACAAACCCCATCACCACGGTAATACCGAGGGACCATAAACCGCCTGCCAGCAGACTCTGCGTAAAAGCAGACGTCAGCAGCTGGTATACCTGCAGTCCGCCCAGGACAACCACCAGCAGCAGGATCCACAGCAGCGGACTGCTCCAGAACCTGGTCGGAGTTGTTTCCTCGTACGGTTCATCGGCATAATCATCGATTTCCACCGTGGTCATCTCAGAAACATCAATATCCACGGCTGAAATTTCCTTTGAATTTTCAGGCTCCTGATCAAGTTCAAATCCCTTTTTGTAGGAAAACGATGTTCCATTCTGCTCTGCGGTAACCGTTTCCGATCTTACTTTCTTCTCCTCAGATTCACCGTCGAGTTCAAAACCGGCTTTATAAGGACTCATAGCTTATCCCCCAGAATGTACTGCAGCAAAATATCCATATTCATGTTCGGGATCAGTTCTCCGCTGTCAATTCTCGGCGGCTTCAGTTCCCTGAATTTAAAATACTGCTGGTAGGCCTCCATACTTTCCTGCGACCAGTTAGGCGGGATCTCACCGGGATAGTATGGTTTATCATCTTCATAATCAGTGCACAACACCTGAATATTCTCACCGTTGTAATTTACCATCTTGCACTTTGAAGCAGCTATCGACGACAGAACCATATACTGACAGTTGATCCCGTCCCCCCTTACCTTGCGGGAGGCGGAAGTTACCATGGATTTAAGCAGACTCAGCAGATTCTTCTGTTCATCAATGGTGATCTGATCAGCCTTGGTTGCGGCAAAAATAACCTTGTCGATGTTCGGGCTGAACAGTCTGGTCAGGATATTATTGCTGCCGTAATTAAAATTATTAAGCAGAACTTCAAAGGTATCATTGATATTATCAAACGTTTCACGGCCTCCTTTAAGTGCCTTGAAACAGTCGATCAGGATAATCTGCCGGTCCAGTTTTGAAAATGAATCATTGTAAAATTTTTCCACAATCTGGGAACGGTAGGCCTCATAGCGGGACTTCAAAATCCCGTACAGCGAATTCCTGCTCTCCCTCTGCGGTTCAGGACGCTCCCACAGCCACGGAATAAATTCGATTATCGGTGCCCCATCAAGATTTCCCGGAAGAACAAAGCGGCCAGGAACTATCAGAGCAAAGCCGTGCTGTTTACATTCCCTGAGCCACTGAACATAGGCATCCACCGCTTCCTTCAGGTTTTTCTGGTTCAACGGTTCATCAGGTCTCAAAATTTTTCCGAATTCAAGCAGCGGTGCCGTAGATGAGATCACCGAAGTCAGTTTTCCTACCTGCTGCCTCATTCTGGCACTGAATTCCTCATAATCCATATTCAGCAGCATTAAATCCATCAGCCATTCTCCGGGATAATCCCAGATATCAATGTAAATATTGCGATGTTCCCCGGGGACGTAAAAACGATCATCCTTGTAACGGATCTCGAGCCGGATTTCACTGATATTGTCGGTAGGTTTCGGCCAGCAGGGATTTTTCTGAAACAGTGCATCACAGCATTCATAGTAAGGGAAAACAGGAACTGAAAGATCATGATTCTGCACCATTCCGCCGTAATAAATACCTGATTTTTCATAGGCTGTGAAACGGGACAGTCTGTCTGACATGCCCTCACTGCCGAAATTAAGTACAGTATTAACCAGCGAGGTTATAAAAGCAGTCTTACCGCCTCTGGACAGTCCGGTAACCCCGATCCTGATTTCCTTGTCAAACAGACGGTTGACACCGTCGCTGACGGTATCGGTAATACTGTTAAAAATATTTTCAAACATCCACTAATTCCAATTTTCAACACTCACATGATTATTATATACAATCACGGTACAATCATGATATGTCTGCTGTTCAAAACTTGAAATTCACCGGGAGGAAGAACTGTAATCCTCAAAAATTAAATCGGAGGTAAACCTCTTATACGAACTGAATTCATAAGTTCCAACTTCGATCTCATCATGTTCCACATACTGCTTTCTTGACAGTTTCTCGAAATAATTATCCATCATCTGTCTTATCTGAAACTGATCAAGCGGGATCTTTACTATCTCCCCGGCATTTTGAAAAACAACATAAAACCTGTACTCATCACCTTTATACTTCTGTACGCCGTAACGCCCACCCTTGCTGAAGACAAGAAAACGATCCACATGCCAGAAAACCTCCCTGATCTGACTTTTTGGAAAGGTATGGAACTGCCTGCCGTCAAAGGCATGGATATAAGGGTCACCCACCACAACACAGCTGTAGGGGGTGGCGAAAGCAGTTCCCTGGATATATGAGGAATTAATCTGCTGAAGTTCATGACAGTACTGCGGATTGTTTCTCAGCCAGGATCTGAATATATTGCCAGAGAGAAGATAAAGCACAGCGGCATACAGAACTGATATCACAGCACACGAAATCAATGTCCAGTTGAGAACAAATCCGGAATTTGAGATGAAATTTTCTGAAACTATATTTCCGACAATATTTCCAATATAAATTGTTAGAAACAATGCTGCCGCCGGGATCCAAATCAAAATATACCAGTCTCTCCTGATTATTCTTTTGATATAGCGTCTGCTCAGATCTCCACTGAGACTTCCCGCCGAAATACGGGCCATAGGATGTTTGAGGCAGAACTTTCTGTATGCATTAAGCCAGGATTTGCTTTCAAAATAAGTTCCGTGATCCATCTGAAAAAACAGTTTTCTGGCAAAATCATCCGTTTGTTCTCTTTTGCGACTGTTGTAACTTTCATAATACGAAAAGGATGCCGCAGCGACAGTTCCAACCAGAGCTATCACGGCATATTTCTGCATTTCGGGATCAGATCTTAATAAGGCTGCAATCAAGAAGGCAAGTGCCGCTATCCACGCATATTTGAATACAAAATTGATCAGATTAATAAACATTGTGTTTTTCCGTTACCTGTAATGTCTATAATCTTAACACGAATAACGGTGACTGTGAAAACTAGGGCAGAATATCCTTGAACAGTTCAATAAAAAATCCCGCCATAAAGACGGGATCAAATATGTGGACGTTGGAATTATTGTGAGACCGTTACTGGGCTACCAGTTCCCAGGTCAGGTTCTTATCATTAACTTTAAGTACGTAAGTACCAACTTCGTTGATGAATACATCACCGCAGGTTGACTGGTTGCTGCAAAGGAGACTTCCGCCTGCATCACCCCATACAGTTCCATTCCAGTTTGCTGCTGAAGTTACTTTGAAGCGCTGTGCTCCGCCGTTGTCACCCGCTCCGGTCAGGTTCAGAGCGATTTCCCAGTCACCGGTTGATGAGTTGTACTTCATTGCAGTATGTTTCCATTTGTTGGTTGTACCTGCAAAGTACATTGCATCACGGGTTGCAGGAATGTAGTTTTCATTACCGTTCTTGGTAAGATCCCATGTAAATTCTTTGTCATCTACAGACAGGGTGTACTGACCTTTTTCAGTAATGTAAACATCACCGCAGTTTGCCTGGTTGCTGCAGAGTTTGTTGCCGCCTGCTGTACCGTAAACTTTATCGTTCCAGTTTGGAGCAGTTGTTACTTTGAAACGCTGTGAACCGTTATTATCACCGTCACCGGTCAGGTTCAGATCTACTTTCCACTTGCAGGATTCATAATCGAAACTCATAGGCTCGTGAGTCCAGCTGTTGGTGGTACCGGCAAAGTACAGAGCATCAATACTTGGATTGCACCCCGGTTCATCACCATTATCAAGTTTCCATAAATTGTCATCAAGAGAAACTGTGAGAACAACGTCACCCTTCTCTGAGATTACAATATCAGGGCATTTAACTTCATCTAAACAGATCTTGAAGTCGGTTGCATCACCGTAAATTGTGTGCTTCCAGTCAGGAGATGTTGTAAGTTTGAATCTCTGAGGACCGTTTGCATCACCTTCGCCTGTCAAATGTAATTTCAGAGTGTATACTCTCTTTTCTGCATCATAATCAAACTTGGTGAAAGTCCAGTTGTTGGTTGTTCCGGTAAAGTACAGATCTTTTGTAACAGGAGGAACAGGGTCAACACCGCAGAATCCTCTATTAGAATCATCTATACAGATAGCTGCTGCAGACTTGTCATAAACCATGATTTCAGCTTTACCGTTCTTAACAGTGATCTGCTGACCGTCACATTTGCCATGCTGCTGCAGAATTTCACAGTACTTACCGTCAGGCATATGGGTATCAAATGTCCATTTGATTGGCTGATCACCAGAGTTCATTACATAGAACCCCTTGTCACCTCTAGTGAACCAGATTACCTTACCGTCATCGCTTGCACCTTTATAGGATACGCCGTAACCGCGGGTTGCACGGGCAAAACCTACTGCATTCATAACCATAGACACACGGTGCTCGCAGTTCCAGCCGCCGGTACATCTTGCATCACCGAACGGACCTGCTGGATCGTGCTCGCTGAATTTATAACCGCTGTAAACCTGACGGATCTTACCGTACGGCCATGCCACCAGGAATGACTGTGAAAGGCTGTAACGAGGCGATAACTTGTAATTAATTAAACCTGAACCGGTAGCTCTTTCTTCATCGAAGTTAACAATGAAAGTTTCTGCACCGTCACTAGCTACATCAAACCAGCAGTCTTTCATATCAACCAATCCTTTTGGATTGATAATATTCATCTTCATAGCTGAGCCGTAACTGTATTCTGTTACCACAGTGTTAGGAATGTTAGTATAGTCTCCAGCCTGAACCGGTTGTCCGTTATAACCTTTAACATCCAGATAGGAAAGCGGATTACCTGCTTTGGCAAGAATACCGGAAATTGCTTCCGGAGGCATATGCTTTGCAGCATCAATACGGAATCCGTATACACCCATGCTCATCAGATTTTTCAGATAATTTGCAATTTTAATCTGAGTTTCCTCTCTTTCAACTGCAATATCCGGCATTCCATTTCTTGCGCATTCCCATATCGAATCTCTGTCCGCGTAGTTAATATAACAGCCGAGATCATGAAAATCAGAAGGTTCTAAATCAGGATAGTTAAAGGTACGGGCATCATAGAAACTTCCGCCTAGACCTTTGTTCCCTGCATTAGCGCGATTATTAAACACCGCATCAGCATATACTTTAACACCTGCTGCATTACAGCGCTTGATCATACTGCGTAACTGCTTTTCGTTACCGGTCATAGTGGTAAAATTGTTGAAGTTAACCGGCTGATACGCTGCCCACCATACATCACGGCGATCAATATGTTCTGCAGGCTGGGAAATCTGAACACCATCGAATCCATTAGGTCCGAGAACCTCCTCACATTCGTCGGCAATCATATCGTAGGTCCACTGGAACGGGTGAACGATAATCTGCTCCTCATGATTGGTATAGGCACCTGCAGTTCCGCAGGCTCCCAGTGCTGCGAGCGCAGCAATTGACAATGCAAGTTTTTTCAGTTGCATAATTTAAAATACTCCAAATTCCGTATAAATACGGATTAAACAAACAAATGAATCATAGTCAGTTACGGCACCGCTTTATATCAGTACCGGAAACCGAGTAAATATTATCACTGTCAAATTTTTGTTACTATTGCTCTTTCAGGGAATATTTAATTTTGCGAACTAAGTTAAATTATTGAACCAAAACGCTTGAAAATTATGAAATTCGATCAAAATCTGATCAATCAGTTCAAAAACACACCTGACCAGCATGTAGTGAACGTTTTTAATGCTATCGCAAAGAAACAAAAAATCCCGCCATAATGACGGGATCAAAATTTAGATATAA
>JAEEGF010927036.1_pt1 | contig 12115 bp, 9 predicted proteins | sample 9134171 | NCBI WGS metagenome assembly JAEEGF01 (sample SAMN16246542, study PRJNA631951) | gut metagenome | biome: gut microbiome; feature: rumen; material: AP-attached | host: Bos | place: Iran: Karaj | collected 2018-10 | reverse complement strand
CTTCATCTCTGCTGTCGCCAATCGTGGATTGACGGAGCTGAAAGATATCCTCTGGGAAGCCTTGAATAGGGAAAGCAACAAGTTGCAGGCTATTACTCACGAAGAAAAGATTGTGCATCGTAATAAGGACTTGAACTATCTGCAGCAGGAACTTGAGGATATGGGCGAAGATGAGGATATAGAATTCATCGACGAGGATGAGATTGAGGATGTGGAAGACCTCGACGACTTTGAATACGAAGATATTGACGAATGAACCTCTTGAGATATGATACTCCCGATGGAATCGCGGCTTTTACAACTGGCCGCGATTGCTGTGTCGAGGCTTTAGGACTACGGACAGAAGCGTTGGCCTTGCCTCGGCAAACCCATTCTGATCATGTCTTATGGATGCGGGAAGCAGGTCGTCCAGAAGACACAGATGCAGTCATTACCGATGTTCCTGGTTTGTGTGTTTGTGTGAAGACTGCCGATTGTATTCCCGTCCTGCTTTATGATCGGAAATGCCGAGTCGTTGCTGCTGCTCATGCAGGATGGCGGGGAACGGTATCTCGTATTGTTAGTAAGACTATTGCAGAGATGGGTGTTGCTCCGTCGGACCTTTCTGCCATCATCGGGCCTGGTATTTCGTTAGAAGCCTTTGAAGTGGGCGATGAGGTGTACGAACGCTTTCAAGAAGCGGGTTTCCCAATGGAAAGGATAGCTGTTCGCAAGGCCAAATGGCACATCGACTTGTGGCAAGCCAATCGTTGGTTGCTTGAGGAAGCCGGTGTGCATGATATTCAGTTGGCAGGCATTTGCACATATAACAATTCCGCCCAGTTCTATAGCGCTCGTCGTGAGGGTATAGATACCGGACGGAATATGAATGGGATTTTCTTGAATGCTTAACGCTGTCGCTTAGATGAAGGGCTAAGTATTACTTTAGCCATTAACTCTTAACCTTTCACCCTTCATCCTTCATCCTTAATCCTTAATCTTCCTTACTTATGCCGATTGGCACGTGCTTTGCGGATGTCGGCCTTTTTCTTTGCCGAACCACTGCCATGAGCCCCCGTTACATATTGCTTCTTCTTCGCTTTTGAACGGACTTTGCCACCGGCGTTGGAGGTATCCTTCTTCGTACCTCCACCGCGGAATGTGATTCCGTTTTGGATAACGATATCAATGTCGTCGCCTGCAAACTTGTTCATGGCTTTGTGCTTTAGGGATATTAAGGACGTTGAGTCAATTATTAATGATGGAACAGACGTACACCAGTGAAGGCCATAGCGATGCCGTACTTGTCACAGGTCTCGATGACATGATCGTCGCGAACCGAGCCTCCAGCTTGAGCCACGTAGCGTACGCCACTCTTGTGAGCACGTTCGATGTTGTCGCCAAAGGGGAAGAATGCATCGCTGCCCAGACTCACGTCAGTGTTCTGTGCAAGCCATTCGCGTTTCTCTTGTTTTGTCAAAGGTTCAGGGCGTTCTGTGAAGAACTTCTGCCATTCGCCTTCGCGTAATACATCTTCGAATTCAGGACCGATATAGATGTCGATGGTGTTGTCGCGATCGGCTCTCCGAATGCCAGGCACAAAGGGCAAAGCCATCACTCTCGGATGTTGTCTAAGCCACCAAATATCGGCTTTCTGTCCTGCCAATCGTGTGCAGTGGATGCGGCTCTGCTGTCCTGCACCAATACCGATGGCTTGTCCGTCTTTGACATAGCACACTGAATTCGACTGAGTGTACTTCAGTGTGATAAGGGCAATCATCAGGTCGCGCTTGGCTTCAGGAGTGAACTCCTTATTTTGTGTGGGTATGTTCTCGAATAGGGCAGGGTCGGCAAGGTCTATTTCATTGCGTCCCTGTTCGAAGGTGATACCGAACACTTGTTTCCGTTCGATGGGAGCAGGACGATAAGTTGGGTCGATTTGAATCACGCAATATGTTCCCTTGCGCTTATTCTTCAGTACTTCCAGGGCCTCTGGCGTGTAGTCAGGAGCAATGATTCCGTCCGATACCTCACGGTTGATGAGGCGAGCTGTTGCTTCATCACAAGTGTCTGAAAGTGCAATGAAGTCACCATATGAACTCATTCGATCGGCGCCTCTTGCACGGGCATAAGCACAAGCAATAGGTGTCAGGGGCAGGGGAGCGTCGTCGACAAAGTAAATCTTCTTCAGCGTGTCGCTCAAAGGCAGACCTACAGCGGCACCAGCAGGACTTACATGCTTAAACGATGCAGCGGCAGGCAGACCTGTTGCAGCCTTCAGTTCCTTCACCAATTGCCAGGAGTTCAGCGCATCCAGCAGGTTGATGTAGCCAGGTCGGCCGTTCAATACTGTGATGGGTAACTCGCCCTCTTCCATAAAGATGCGTGAGGGCTTCTGATTCGGGTTGCACCCGTACTTCAGCGATAATTCCTTCATAATCAGTTTATAATTAAATAATTCATAATCCCCGTTGCATAATCCTTAATATGTTCTACTATAAGGCCGTAGGCTGAATTGTGCATTGTGAATTATGAATTAAAATGTGTAGCCGGATGGGATTGCGCTCGGCTTTGCCGCTTGCGTAGCATCGCGGAGCAAGAACCCTCACGAGGGTGAACACCCCAACGGCGTAATATTAGTGGAGCCGGAGGGGATTGAACCCTCGTCCAAACAGGGAAGTCCTGAGCTTTCTACACGCTTATCTTGGTCTTCATTTTCGTGCGTTAGCAAGACCCAAGCCACCAACCAACGCCTTATCCTCTAAGATTTAATCGCGAGTGCGAGGCCACCCATCGACGATCCCCGATTTTGCTGTGCCACTTTATCAGAGCGCTTCAGGGCGTTAGCCTCTGAGTGACATCTCGTCGCAGCACCTGGTGCCGCGATTAAGCCAAGAATCTACTATACTTCGATTAGGCAGCGAGAGCGTAGTTGTTTTCGCCAGTTAATTGTCTGATAGTCATTGATTAAAGAGAGCGGCCACCAACTCTCTGCGTGCTTACCGAGCACCCCATCCTGCTGTCAAATCCATGTCGACCCCAGATGTAAGTGGCTGCGAAGTTATGAAATTTTTCTGAATTGACCAAACAATAGACGAGAAGATTATAAATCTTCGTTCATTATTTCCGAGTCAAGTATTCGACTAATTTGTACCATAGGTGCTCCGCTGGAAGGCCTTAGGTCTTTCGCCGGAGCGCCTAAGGTCTTCTGCTGGAGCTCCTAAGGTTTTCAAGGACATCACCTTTGGTCCTCCCTCCAAATGCCTAAGTTCTTTCGATATAACACCTTATTGTTCTTCCGTAAAGACGCACATCTTACAGCGATAAGATGTACGTCTTACACATGAAAGATGTACGTCTTTCGTCCAAAAGATGTACGTCTTGCATATAAAAGACCTAAGTCTTATATAGAAAACCTCTAAGGCTTATGGCGAAAGGTATAATAGGACATGTGCCTTGGCTTATACAAGCATGCGACCAAGGTTGCCCAAGTATCGCGTCAAGGTTGCTCAAGTATCGTGTCAGGGTTGTCCTAGTATGGCTCTGAAGTTGTACAACCTTGAAGCCATGATTGCCCAACCTGTAGCCGATGGTTGTATGTTCTCACCATATTAAAATACTGCCTATCTGTGTACAATGGAATACATAAAAAAGCATTTAATTGGAAAAAAATAGGCAATAGACTAAAATATTTACACCTTTTCACAATAAATCAGACATTGTGGAGTTATATTATATATAATATAGTTGAAGTAAAAACGTTTTTAAACATATTGAACCGAGTGATACCTTCTGATAATAAGTTTGTTGATGGTATGAACTTTGCCGAACGACTAGTTAAAAGGACGTTCGACATTGTGGCATCTTTTTGTGGAATGATAGTCTTGTCTCCCGTTTATCTTTACGTCTATTTCCGCCTTCATCAGCAGGCCGACGGACCTGTTATCTTCCGTCAGGAACGCATAGGGCGGGGCGGGCGTCCATTCGATATCTTGAAGTATAGAACGATGCGCATGGACAGTGAGTCGGATGGTGTGCCTCAACTGGCAGAGAAGAGCGATGACAGACTGACACCTGTGGGCAAGTTCCTGCGTGAGCATCATCTTGATGAACTTCCTCAGTTATGGAATGTCTTTGTAGGCGACATGTCGTTTGTCGGTCCGAGACCCGAACGTCAGTACTTCATCAACCAGATTATGAAAGAGAACTCTGATTACGAATATCTGTACCAAATCAGACCAGGCATTACCTCTATGGCTACTATTTATAACGGATACACAGACACCATGGAGAAGATGCTCATCCGTCTGCAAATGGATTTAGAGTACCTGCAAAAGCGTAGCCTTTGGCTTGACCTGAGGATATTGCTTACTACAGTAAGACTCATTGGATATGGAAAGAAAATCTAGTATTATGCGAAAATATCTTGTAATGATGGCGCTTTTGATAAGCGCCGCTTGTGTTTATGGACAGTCAATGTCCGACGAGGATGTTATCCAGTTTGTGCAAAAAGAACAAGCTGCTGGTACGAATCAAGAGAATATTGTTCAGAAACTGTTGCGTAAAGGTGTAACTCCCGAGCAGTTGCGTCGTATTCGTAAGAAGGTTGAGGCCGAGCAGAACCAACTTGGTGCTGTGGACCTGACTGGCAAGAACAAAAACCAGACGACCAACCGCCTGCGTACCAACAAGGAAAAGGCCGAGGACCTTTATCGCCAGCAGAATGGATATATGGTGCGTTCTCAACGTGAGAAGGATGAACAGCGCCTTTTGACTCGTAAAGATCGTCAAGAGGCATTGGATGAGGAGATTGGTTTCATGGACATCGACTCGCTCATCTATTACCAAAACATGTTTGGTCGTGAGGATGAGAACCAAGTCTTTGGACGCAATATCTTTAACAATCAGTACCTTACTTTTGAGCCAAATCAAAATATGGCCACACCGGCCAACTATCGACTGGGACCTGGCGACAATGTTATTATCGACGTATGGGGAGCCAGTCAGGAAACTTTTGAAGGTGTGATTTCACCCGACGGTGTTGTTGTAATCGAAGGTGTTGGTCCATTGAAGTTGGGTGGATTAAGTGTGTCTCAGGCCACGCAACAGGTTCGAAGCCGTTTGGGACAGTTCTATTCAGGTTGTAGTTTCAATCTAGCAGTGGGCGAGACACGAAGCATTCAGGTGCAGGTGATAGGTGAAGTTCGTATGCCTGGTACTTATACGCTGAGCAGTCTCTCCAGCGCCTTCAATGCTTTGTATGCAGCAGGTGGTATTAGCGACATCGGTACTTTGCGTAATATTAAGGTTTATCGCGGTGGACGTCAGATAGCCACAATTGACGTTTATGACTATCTGCTGAATGGCAATGTGAAGGGTGATGTTCGCCTGCAGGACAACGATGTCATTTCGGTTGATCCCTATGAGTGCCTCGTCAACGTTCGCGGTAAGGTTAAGCGTCCTATGTTCTATGAGATGAAATCGTCGGAGAGCGTGTTGCAAGTGATTCGCAATGCCGGTGGATTCGCAGGTGATGCTTTCACGAAGAACGTACGCCTGACCCGTAAGGCGGGCAATGAATACAGTATGCACACCGTGGACGAGTTCAAGATGTCGAGCTTCACTTTGAAGGATGGAGACAGCATCTTCGTAGATAGTGTACTTGCCCGCTTTAGTAATATGGTAGAAGTTCGTGGAGCTGTGAAGCATGCTGGCCAGTTTGAACTAGGAGGCGAGGTGCAGACTGTGAAAGGCCTTCTTCAAGTGGCCGACGGATTGCGAGAAGACGCTTTCCAAAGTCGTGCTGTGATGCATCGCGAGAAGGATGACTTAACACTGGAAATGATTTCGGTTGACATTGAGGGCATTCTCAATGGAAGTGTTGCCGACATCCCCTTGAAGAAGGGTGACGTCCTATTTGTTCCCAGCACAATTGACATGAAAGGTGAACAAACATTGTCCATCTCTGGCGAGGTGCTATACCCCGGTGAATATCAGTATGCCGAGAATACGACGGTAGAGGATCTTATCCTGATGGCAGGCGGTTTGACTCCTGCGGCTTCAATGGCTAAGGTCGATGTGTATCGTCGTGTACAAAACTTTAATGCCAAGGAATCGACTGAGGTAAGTGCCGAGGTGTTTAGCGTTGCTTTGAACGATGGTTTGCGTTCGTCGGACAGCACTTGCGTTCTGATGCCTTTCGACGTTGTGGTAGTTCGTAAAAGTCCTGCATATAACGAACAACAGACGGTGCACATCGAAGGTTGTGTGAACTTCGAAGGCGACTATGCCATGAGTACAAAGAATTTCCGCCTCTCCGATTTGGTTAAGGCTGCTGGTGGACTTACCAACTTAGGCTATGCCAAGGGTGCGCGACTGACGCGCCAAATGACGGAGGAAGAAAAGATTCAGCGCGAGAACTCGCTGCGTGCCGCCCAGATACAGATGTACGAGGAAGCCATGCAGAGTGAGAAACGTTACGATATGGCTCAGGCCGACTCCCTGATGTCGCTGAAACTGGACATGGGTGAGACCTATCCCCTGAGCATCAACCTGCAAGAGGCCATCGACAACCCCGGCAGTCCTGCCGACATCGTCCTGCGCGAGGGCGACCTGCTCACCATCCCGCAGTACTCGAACACGGTGAAGGTAAGTGGCGAGGTGCTCTATCCTGTCAGCATGGGCTACATGAAGAACAAGCCCCTGAAGTACTACATCAAGCGTGCCGGAGGCTATGGATCCCGTGCCAACAAGAAGGGAGCCTATGCCATCTACATGAACGGCTCGGCAGAGAAAATCAATCGACACTCGTGGGGTCACAAGGACATTGAGCCGGGTTGCGAAATCGTGATTCCGACCAAAAAGCAGAAGAACCGCATGACGACGGGCGAGGTTATGGCCATCTCAAGTGGTGGCGCTTCGTTGGCAAGCGTAGTTGTGGCCTTGATAAGTATTTTGAAGAAGAACTAACTTAAGGGAGGTCTTGTCATGGAAGAAAGAAACAAAAGCGACCAGAAGATTATTGACTTGGGAAAGGTGTTCCATGCCCTATGGGCCAAGAAAAAACTCTTCTTCAAGGTATGGTTAGTGACCTTCATCCTTTCCTGTGTATGGATTCTGCCACAACCTCGCTATTATACCAGCGAAGTGAAGTTGGCACCTGAGATGAATGGAGAAGACGTTGGTGGAGGACTCTCCTCTATTGCATCCTCTTTCGGTTTCAATATCGGTGGTATAGGCGGACAGGATGCTATCTATCCCGAACTTTATCCCGATCTCTTTGAGAGTCCCGAATTCATTGTGGGTCTCTTTGATATTAAGGTAACTACGAAGGATGGTAAACTCACTACCAACTACTTCGATTACATGAAGAACCACCAAAAGGAGAATCTTCTTACTCTACCTTATTATAAGACGGTGAGGGCGATTAAGAACATCTTTGAGGAAAAGGATAATGTACCTCGCGGGAACGGTAGTTCGGACATCAACCCCTTCCGAATGAATAAGAAGGACTTCAAGTTGATGAAAGTGGTAATGGAGAACATCAGTTGTGCAGTGGACAAGAAGACCAGTGTTATCACCATCAATGTGACTGACCAAGACCCTGTCATCTGTGCTACAATGGCCGATAGCGTGAAGATGCACCTGCAAGAGTTCATTATCCGGTATCGTACCAGCAAGGTGAGTGAGGATGTTGTGCATTACCAGCAGATGCGTGACGATGCAGAAAGGGAATATGATGTTGTGATGCGAGCCTATGGTCGTTACTGCGACACTCACACGAATGTGATCCTGCAAAGTTTCCAAAGCGAAAGGGATAAGTTGGAAGGGGAGTTGGCACTTAAGCAAAACTCACTGACTGCAATGGAGACTCAGTTGCAGGCAACAAAGGTGAAACTGCAGGAGAAGACACCAGCCTTCACCACACTGAAGAGTGCGACAGTTCCCATCCGGCCTGCCGGACCTAAGCGGATGCTCTTTGTCCTGGGTATGATGGTGCTGGCCTCGATGGCAACGGCGTTTTACGTGATGCGTAATAATCCTCAATAGTTTCTCTCCCGAAATGATGCAGTCTGATGTTTCGGAAAAAAAGAAGCGGGCTCTGACAAATATAACTTGGGCCATCAGCGGTAAGATAGTTAGCCTTACCAACTTTCTTGTCGTCAGCATTATTGTAGCGAGGTATCTTGGCAAGGAACAATACGGTATGATGAACTATGTCGTGAGTTTTGTCGCCATATTTCAGGTTTTTGCCGACTTCGGGCTTGACTTTATACAAATACGTGAAGAATCGAGAACTCCAGATCTCCGCGACAAGATAATCGGCACGACGTTTGCTTTGAAATTGTTTTTTGCTGTGCTAACCTTTGTGGGAATCCTTGTAGCCGTATTGTTGCTTGAAAAGAATGCAAATATCCGGTGCTACATCATAGTTTATGCTCTTTCTGTGATTCTGAATACGACATGGGTGGCGCGCAACCACTTTACGTCCATCGTATGGAACGAATATGTGGTTAAGGCCGAAATTTCACGTACACTTATCGGTCTGACCATTAAGGTGATTTTCGTATTGTTGCGGCTTCCACTTATATGGTTCATCATTCCGCTGGTCATAGACTCGCTACTCTTGGCCATAGGCTATACGAGTTCGTACACACGGAAAATAGACAGTATGCGAAAGTGGCATTTCGACCGTGTCATGGCTTCCTACATGTTGCACCAGTCATTCCCCCTTTTATTGTCCGGGGCGGCCATTGTCGTTTACAACCGTATCGATCAACTGATGATAGGCAACATGATAGACCAGAGTCACTTGGGCATTTATTCGGTGGCTGTGCGCTTTACCGAATTGCTGATTTTCGTACCTACTATCATAGCGCAGACCATAAGTCCGATACTGATAGAAATGCGCCGGGACGATGAGGCGCAATACGATATTCTTTCTTGCACATTCATAAATGTCACGGTGTCAGTCTGCATATTGCTTGCTTTGGCCACTTGCCTATTGTCCTATCCTATCGTGTATTTCACGTTTGGGCAGACGTACATTAGTGCGGCATCGGTGCTTGCTGTCATGGCATTTAAGGTAATAGGCGATGCATTGTCGCAGACATCTGGCCAGTTGATAATAATAGAAGGAAGGCAAAAATATGTCTTCATACGGAATACTATTGGTTGTCTCGCCTGCATCGTGCTGAATATGTTGCTGATACCACGATATGGAATAATCGGCGCTGCCTATGTGGCAGTTATCACGATAATTGTGTCAGGGACTTTTTCAAACTTCCTCATTCCCCAGTACCGCAAGATATTCTACAAGCAGATGAAAGCCATAAGCATTGGTTGGATGGATGTAATTAATGCCAAGAAACTGTTCCGTTGATGATAAGAGTAGCAGAAACTTTCGTTTATCATAATACATATCTATGCACTTCGTCCCCTTCATATATTTCGCAGGACTCACCTATTACTTCTGGCAGAAGCACAGAACGTATGACTTGGCTGCATATATGTCGACACTCTACACCATCACTTCATTGTGTTGTGTCATTATGGTGTTGGGCGGATTCATGAATGCTAGGGGTGGTGGTGTACTGATTGATGGCTATGAACCAGACTTTGGTATCATCCCAACGGTTCTTTATTGTGGATTAATCACGATTACTATTCTGCCTTTCTCATTCATCCGTCCGGAGAAGCTGGAACATATAGGCAATGTCCATCGATACATACTCTATGCCTTCGCCCTGCTGATTCTGTTGCAAGGACTTATTATATATTATCTTGTTGGTGGGTTCGTATCCGACCTGCTACATGGTGACTTTAAGTTCTTAAAAGACACATATATCACAGGCGACATATCGCCAGCCGATGCCAAGATGCTGACATTGCCTTTCCCAGTACAGTTGCTCTATTACTTCAGTTTTATGACTCTACTGGGTCTGCCCCTTTTCTTTTATTATTCATGTGTAGAGAAACGTAGTCTCTGGCTCACAACTCCCTTGCTTGCTATATCCATTAGTCCCATCCTTCGAGGAATACTCGTGGCCGACCGAACGGAAATCATCCACTACGGACTGATGTTCTTCTTCTGCTTAGTGTTCTTTCAGAAGTTCATAACCCGAAAGGTTCGCAATTTCATGTATCTGACCGGTCTTCCTATCGTTGCAGTGGGTCTTACTTATGTCATCGCGGTTTCGTCGTCCCGATTTGAGAATGATGAAGAGGGTGCAAGTGGAAGCATGCTGGAGTACGCTGGTCAGTCCTATGCCAATTTCTGTTATTTCTATGACAATCACAATAAGGAACTCTTCTATCTCGAGCGTGAGTTCCCCATCATTTCCTATGCCATATTTCAAAGTGAGTACACCGAGACAAAGGAGGAACGAAGCGCCAAGGAAGGCTTCTTTATTGGTGTCTTTGCTTCGCATGTGGGTTCGTGGTTGCTTGACACGGGAGTCATTGGTGCAATAGTTTTCAGCCTGCTCTTTGCCTTGCTGTGTTGCCTTGTCATACAGCGTTACAATCGGACGGATTTTGATGTGACTGACCTTATAATGTTATTTACTTTGGGCGTAGTGCCAACGTTTGGTATATTTTATTATAGGTATTATTCAATTCAAACGGCAGTTGTATATCTTGCCGCAGGACTATTGTACCTATACTCAAGATTCATATTTGTCTGGAACACAGAAGAAACTGAAGAAACTAATAACGCATGAAATATTACTTCCCCATACATCTTGATGCAGGTAACCGTGGTTGTGAGGCCATTGCAAAGGGTTCGGCACTTCTTGTCGACGAACCGGCGCAACACATCTTCGGCTATTGCCGTAATGTTGATTTGGACACTCAAATGGGACTTGCCGAATATGTGACACTGGTGCCTTGTCGACGTGAATCTTTCCTTGTCGATAAGTTCCTGGCCGTTGTCAATAAACTCTTCCGTACAAACCGAACAAAGGCGTGGCGACAAATCTATCCTTATCGCAGTTTCCTGAGAAGAATCACAAAGGACGACGTTGTCCTATTCACAGGTGGCGACATGCTTTGCTATGACGACAACGAAGTCATTTATACCAACAACTGGCTTCATGAGCGAGGCATCAGGACAGTGCTGTGGGGATGTTCCATGGGACAAGAGAATCAGACAAAGGAGAAACTGAAGACTTTGTCCCGCTTCTCGTTAATCTACACACGAGAATCTTTGACTTATGAGTATTTCCAATCTTTGGGCTTAAAGAACTTATGTCTGTTGCCCGACCCCGCATTCGTCCTTCAGGAACAACCCTTCCCGCTACCTGCGTATCTCGAAAACAATGATGTAGTGGGGATGAACATCAGCAATTTCGTAATGGATGGAATGTCTTTGGACAATCCTTTCGGACAGGAAGTGTTAAGCCTCATCGACCACATCCTCAGGGAAACTTCCTCCCACATTATGCTCGTGCCTCATGTCACATGGAATGTGGGAGGCGTGAATCAGGACGATAGGCAGATGGCTCGCCTTATTAGCCAACGGGTAGGACGTCCCGACAGACTTCACGTCCTCGACATCGACGCACTCAACTATTGCCAGATACGTTACGCCATAGGTCATTGTCAGTTATTCATTGGTGCACGTACCCATGCCGTAATATCTGCCTATTCTATGTGTGTTCCCGCTCTAGCCTTGGGGTATTCCATCAAGTCGCGTGGCATTGCTAAAGACTTAGGTCTCGACGAACGTCTTGTTGTCGATAGTAAGAACTGTCCTCCGGGCACCTTGCTTCGTTCCTATTCCTATCTCGTTGAGAATCGGGAAACTATCCACCGGCATCTGCATGACGTAATGCCCGAATACAAGCTCCGTGCTTATCAGATTCGTGATATGATAAAGGGTTAATGGTTATTGACTAAATTGTAAATAGTAAATGATGATATTCCTCCCTCTCCCGGAGTGGGCAAGGGTGAGGTCGCAAATAGTACATAATTCAAGATGAAAATAATCGCCTTATATCTACCCCAATTTCACCCTATCCCCGAGAACGATCGTTGGTGGGGACCTGGGTTTACGGAATGGACCAATGTTGTCAAGGCAAAGCCATTGTTCAAGGGACATGTACAACCCAAGATACCGGCCGATTTGGGTTTCTAC
>JAEEGF010281584.1_pt1 | contig 12118 bp, 13 predicted proteins | sample 9134171 | NCBI WGS metagenome assembly JAEEGF01 (sample SAMN16246542, study PRJNA631951) | gut metagenome | biome: gut microbiome; feature: rumen; material: AP-attached | host: Bos | place: Iran: Karaj | collected 2018-10 | reverse complement strand
AGATTTCGATTTTAACCACTGGGTAAGTTTCGCCTTCGAATTCTACGGTGTCATTTGTCTTTGCGGTAGAACGCGAAAGGAACATATCGCCGTTGGACATGTCCTTGAACACGACGGGGCGATAGTTTTCTGGATGAATACCTTTTTTCATTTTACTTTAATTATTATCTGTTATTTACTATATATGCATAAAAGCGGGTGCAAAGGTACAAAAAAGATTAAAGATTAAAGATTAAAGATTAAAGATTTTTAAGAATTTAACTATTTTTTGTATCTGACGAATTATTCCTCCTCCACGATGATATCACTCTGAGGTACCTCCTCGATAATCTCCTCCACAGGCAGTGAGGGCTTTTCCTCTTTGATCTCTGTGGCTATCTCCTCTGCCTCTAAACCCCTTTCTGACTCCTCCTGTTGGCGTTTCATCTGTCGGCGAAGGCTATAGACCATGATGGAGTTGATGGTCTCGGTGACACCATATACCAGCATACACCAGCCCAGGATAATCATAGGCAGCTCTGCACTCTCCATGGGTTTGACGAAGATCAGGATACCGGCGATAAGAAGTACGATGGGGGCTATCCAGAAAAAAGCACCGATGGAACCGTAACGGCGTGCCGCTACCAATACGATGAGTTGGTTGATGCTGCCTAATATCAGCATGGCACCTAAGATATACATCAGCCATTTGACGAACATATCGGGGCTGAGAACGAGGGTCAGACCGAGGAGGACACTGCCGATGCCTACCAAGGGGAAGGCTGGCTGGGTGCCTCTGATGATGTTTCCACGGGCATCCGTGATGGTGAATTCCCCTGCGTGACGCTTGGCATTCCAATAGGATATCAAGGCAATGATGCCCGACAACAGGAAGAGGATACCTATTGCCATGGTCAGCCATGTGACGGAATTATCGGGATATTTCAACAACAAGACTCCGATGATGACGGAGCATAACGCACGGAAGATAGAACTCTGTAATAGTTTCATGTCTTTTTACTTATTTTTTCCGCTGCAAAGATAGGCATTTTTTCCCAAAATGCCTATCTTTGCACTATGAAAATGACAACAATCTTTCTGGTACGACATGGGGAGACGGTGGATAATGCCCGCCAGATCATGCAAGGACAGACTCCCGGGGAGTTGAATGAACAGGGTAGGGAACAAGCCCGGCAGGTGGCGGAACGCCTTGCCACGGAGGAGATTGACGCTGTGGTGGCGAGTGACTTGCGTCGTGCCATACAGACGGCGGAATATATTGCGGAACCTCATCACTTGCCGGTGGTGACAACTCCCTTGCTCCGAGAACGGGACTGGGGCAGTTTTACGGGACGTTTCATCCCGGATCTGCGGGGAGAGGTGTGGCCTGATGATATCGAAACGGAGGAAGCCATGATGCAAAGAGCCCATGACTTCCTGAAAAAAATGACAGCCACCTACGAAGGAAAACGAGTGGTGGCTGTCGGGCACGGTATTATCAATAAAGCGATATTAGCCGTTTATGCTTCATGTTCTATGAAGGAGGTACAGCGGATGATGAATGCCGAGGTGCGTGTCTTAACGACGTCCTCCGTAGCTGTGGCCGCCTCCAGAGCGGTGACCTCCTCCGAAACTACCACCGCCTCTGCTGAATGAACCTCCACTGCTGTGTGAACCTCCGCCTCTGCTGAAGGAACCTCCACCGAAGGAACCACTGCTGTGTGAGGAGCTGCCTCTGCTGAAGGAACCACTGCTGTGTGAGGAACTGCCTCTGCCGAAAGAGCCACTGCTGTGTGAGGAAATCCCACTGCCGCTGATGGTTCTGGTAGGACGACTCTCGATGCTCCTCTGTTCCATATGGCGATGGTGACTACCGCTATTGTTGTCACGGTTGTAATCCCTGTTGCGGCTATAGTCTCTGTTGCGGTTGTTGTCACGGCTATAGTCTCTGTTGCGGTTATAGTCCCTATTGCGGTTATAGTCCCTGTCGCGATTGTAATCACGGTTACGGTTGTAATCCCTGTTACGGTTGTAATCACGGTTGTTACTCTCGTGGTGACGATTCATGTCACGATGGTTGACCGTCGTACGGGTAGAGCTGTGACGTACCCCGTTGTTATGATGGTGGCGGTAGTCTCCACGGTTCCAACCGTCACGCATTCCAAAATGATGGGTGTTGTGATGGTGGATGTAGTGGTCACGACGGCTGTGATACCAACCATGTCCTCCTACACGGTGCCAGGCATGACCTCCACGATAGCTGGCGTAGAATACGGGGCGACCATAGTAGAAATAGTCACGATGTGGATAACGGGCATAGATGCCGAAGTGCCAGAAACCATCTGACCAATAGAGGGGACGGTAGAAATAGGTGGCGGCACGGAAAGCACTCAGCTGCCAGTCGAGCAGGATATAGCTCAGGTCGAGGTTACGACGCTCCCAGTAGGTGCCATACACATCATCATAACTGGTGACTCCCATCAGGTAGTCGAGATTGATCTCATAAGCAGCCTCATACTGCTCTTCTGTCAGGTTCAGTTCGTAGGCCATCTTATCCGTCAGGAAGAGGGCCTCGTTGCGAGCCTGCTCGTAGCTCATTGCCTTGCCCGTTGCTGCTACCAACAGCATTGCTACCAGGGCGATCATCATCTTCTTGGCATTCTGCCGAGCTTTTTCACACTCAGCATAGCATGTAAACATGCTCTGCATTCGCTTAATCAAAACCTTCATAATCGTATTATTTAATGGATTCGACATTTATTACTTTTTACACTGCAAAAGTAGGAAGAAAATAAGGCATATAAAAAGGATTTCCCCTAAACTGTGTGGGGGAAATCCCTATGGTGAAGATTAAAGATTAAAGATTAAAGATTAAAGATGAAAGATTAAAGATGAAAGATGAGGTGGGTTAGTATTTATAGAAGTTCCACTTCTGCCCTTCCTTACTCAATACGAGGATGTCCCCATTGAGTGCCTCTATCTTCACACGGATATTATTAAAAGGTTTGAAACCGAAGGACTCTTCCACCATCACAGTATCTGATTTCAACGCTTCCCTGGAATAGCACTGGATGAAAAGACTGTCACCCTGGCGCTGGAAGTTGCCATAAACACCTTTTTCTTTCTCAGGAATTTCTTGTAACCAGACTATACCACCCGAGAAACTGATATATTGGTTGTCAGTGTTGTTCATACGCCATTGACCGAGAAGGTCACCTGCCTCACTGCCTTCCTGACAGGAGGTAAGAAGGATGATGGATGAGGTAAGAAGGATGAGGTATGAGGTGTGGTGTATGAGGTATTTATAGAATCTTGCCATGGAAGTTAATTTTAAAGTTAAACGTAGAACAATCCCCGTAGATATTCCCCTTGTCGAAAGCATAGGCTGCAGAGAACTGCCAGGGACCTAACTGGTAGATGCCTTGGAACATGGCATCGAACGAGTGATGCTTCTGTGCCAAAGGTTGATGGTAGGTACCCCATCCTTCACGGTAGGAGCCTTTTACGAGATACGACAGACGGTCGGTTATCTCACCATTCACCCCTAAATGCCATGCCTTGACACGGGTGTCACGATAGGAGGTGTATCCATCCTTATTATATATAGGTGAGGTGATAAGGGCTATGCCAGGTGTCATTCCATAATGAGAATAACCGTCGTAGAAATCGTGATTGTAGTAATTATCATTACCAGTCACCTTGTCTTTGAGTTGGCTACGGAAGGGCTCGGGATAGTCGCCACCGTCAAAATGCAAAGGACCACACTGGTTGGTGGTCTGGAAGTACTCGAACACAGCCCCCCTTACATACTGTCTGCCAGGTGTCTTATTGCTGTATTGCAGTCCCCAGAGACCATCCCATCCATTGCCCTTGCGAATACCAGAACCATCCTCGAAAGGATTGTCGAGATATGCCTGTAACTGGTGGTTCTTGTTGATATTCCAGCCAATCTGGTAAGTCATCACACCAATATGGTTGCCATAAACCCAGTCTTCACTAGCTTCATTCTCAAAATAGTGGCTGTCGCCCAACGGGAGTATCACTTTCCAGAATGCTTTCAGATTGGTAGGTTTCTTTTTGGATATGATTTCCCCATTGATCATCTTGTGATGGGTTCCTCCAAACTGTACGGCATGTTCTATACCTATGGTGACGAAGACGGGTTTGGTGGGGTTACTACGGAAATACAGGTGTTTCTGGTGATAATAGGCTCCTGTGGTATATGCTTCATTGACATCCCCAGACTGAAAGAATTGATCCTCACGATATTTGCTGTCCAGGAACTTACCATAGCCGAAGTCAAAGTTGATCTGCAACCAGCTCTTGGTATAAGGAACCGTCCAGAAACCATTAGTACCTATATGTATCTGAGGGATGGGCTTGGCATTGGTGCCCTTGACGAAAGAGCCTACGGAGAGGAGGTTGTCACGTACCACCTGTTGCTGTTCCCTGGTTCCTGCCTCCAAGAAGAACGATTTCCATGTGAGGTTGGCGTAACACTGCTGGAGGTATGCCTTATGGTCTGCATGTAAGGAGGTCACCACATCCACAGCTCCTGATAACTTCCAGTTTTTGTTAAAGGCATGCTCCACATGAACGGCACCCCGTAGATAGGCAGTGTTAGGACGTGTGGAAAGCACGTGATGGCGGTTGGTGGCTAACTGGAAAGCGGTATAATCGCCAGTACCTACAGCAGTCTCTGCTGTCAGGTCATAGGTGATCTGGGTTCCCAGTGAGTCCTGTGCCTTTGTGATAGATGATGATATGAGCAGTGCGGTAACAAAGACAATAGATTTGTAGTTCATAGGCACTATTTCTTAGAATTTCTTTCCTCTGGCGACTTGTAACACTGTGAGGAACATAATTTTCAAATCCTCCCACCAAGACCTGCGCTTGAGGTAATCCAGGTCCATCTCCAAGCGTTTGAGCATCTTCTCCATCGTGTCTGTATAGCCATTATAAAGGGTGGCATAGGAGGTGACTCCCGGACGTATCTGGTAGAGATATTTGTATCGGCAGTCCTGTTTCATGATCTGGTCGATATAGAATTTACGCTCAGGGCGAGGACCTACGAAAGACATATCCCCTTTGAGTACATTCCATAGCTGGGGCAGTTCGTCGAGATGATGACTTCTGAGGAATTTCCCTGCTTCTGTCAGGCGGTCCTCATTTTCCTGATTACACAGTTCGGGACCATTCTTCTCTGCGTCTTCTTTCATGCTGCGGAACTTATAGATGTAGAATGGACGTCCGAACCTGCCGATACGCTCCTGTTTGTAGATCACTTTTCCACCATCATCTTTCTTGATACGAAGATAGCAATAGAGGAATAGTGGGGAAGAGAGGATCAGAAATATAAAGGAGAACAAAAAGTCAAACCACCGTTTAACCTCCCGTTCAAAAGCATTCATCCCATCAAAGATATAGGTGTAGTTTTGTTCCATCAGCATTTTATTTACATCAATAACGCATCAACTGCCAATTTATTGTGTGTCCCTCTCTTGAATTGAAGACAGATACCGCTGACTATCTCTTTTACGTTTCCAAACCTTTATAAAATAGGTAGGTATGAAATGAGTGAAAAAGTACAGATATGCCTTGATGGTTGAATATCCGAATACAGTTTCGTAGACATTGACATTGTATTTCACCAGCGACAGTTTCTTGCTGGATACGGAATTGTCGCGCTGGCGGTAGTATGCTAAAGGCTCAGGCAGGCAGAAACAAATCTGGCACTCTTTCAGGATATTCAGGAACATAGCCCAGTCCTGACGCTTACGGATGGCGGGCATATAGAATTTATGACCTAATCGCTTGATGTCGTAGACGGCAGTCAGACAACCAATCTTGTTGTCATGCTTCATCATGTTGAGCGTCAGGTGTTTAGGGGAGATGTTGATGCCGGTGATCTTGTCGTTCTCGTCACAGATCAGATACGAAGAACTGCACAATGCACAATCTTTTCGTGTCATGTGCCTGATCTGTTTCTCCAGTTTTTCGGGGAGCCATCTGTCATCACAGTCACAAAAGGCGATATAGCGCCCTTCAGCTCTTTCAATAGACTTGTTACGGGCAATGCCAGGACCATAGTTCTCCTTCAGGTATTCCACCTTGACACGGGGGTCTTTTTGGGCAAACTGATCCAGTATCTTGCGTGTCTCATCGGATGAGTTGTCGTCGGTAATGAGCAGTTCCAGATTGGTATAGGTCTGTCCCAGTATGCTCTCAATGCTGTCAGCAAGATATTTGCTGGCATTAAAAGTGGGCATGATAACTGAAACTAACTCCTGTTGCATGACATCGTTTTTATGAATTGGCTGCAAAGGTACTCTTTTTATTTGAAATACCCAAATAGTTCCGAATAATATTACTCTCTCAAGACTTGTTCGAGTTTTAGATTATTTATATACCTAATACTAAGATTGTGCATATTTGAAGGGAAGAGGTATAAATAATTGGATTTATGACAACCTTTTTAGAAAAATGTGTAACTTTGCAGTCAAATAAATGCTATATAATGAAAAGTCTATTTAAAAAGTTTGCTGCAGTAGTTTGTAGTTGGTTTCCTGTAACCACTGTAAAATTACGTTATTTTATGCGGTTCAAGCATTTCCCGGATTTTAAGAAGCCACAAGATCTTAATGAGAAAATTCTATATTTGAAACTCTTCTCAGACACTTCTCTTTGGACACAATTGGCAGATAAATATAAAGTTCGCGAGTATGTGAGGTCTTGTGGTTTGGCATCTATTCTAATTCCCCTATATGGCGCTTGGGAGCGAGTGGAAGACATTCCCTTTGATGTACTCCCTCAAAAGTTTATTCTGAAAGCCAATAATGGTGATGGGAAAGGAACCAATGTAAATATTGACAAGACGAAAATGAACGATGAGGATTGGGCAAACTTGCGCAAGCGACTGCAGGGTTGGCTTGATGCAAAATACATTGGCGCATTGTCTGGTGAACCACAGTATCGAGACATCAAACCGATGATCATTGCCGAGGAACTACTGCCTTGCCCCGAAGGATCCACGTCGTTGATAGACTATAAGCTGTGGTGTTTCAATGGCGAACCCTATTCATTCTTTGTTTGCTCTGAACGACAGGAGGATGGGTATCATGCTACAGTCGACTGCTATGACCTGGAGTGGAACCGTTATCCAGAGAACATGATGGCTTCGCCTCACATGACTGTTGCCACAAAAGCCATACCTCGTCCTGCATGTCTTGATGAGATGATTGAAGCAGCTCGCAAACTGTCGAAGCCTTTTCCAGAAGTTCGAGTGGATTTGTATGCAGTTAATGACAAACTCTTTTTTGGAGAGTTAACCTTTACCTCTTTAGGTGGCATGATGGATTACTATACTCCAGAATACCTACATGTGATGGGAGCGAAAGTAAAATTACAAGGATAGACTTATGAAAGGCAATATTTTGAATTTGTTGTTGGGTGTGATAGTACTCTCATCTGATACGACTCCACTAAAAGCTCAAGAAGTAGAATGGCGTTTGGTGTTTTCTGATGAGTTCAACCAGCCCAACGGCAGTCAACCAGACCCGGCGAAGTGGAATAGGGCTATGCGTAATCCTAGTATATGGGCGCGTTGGAATAGTAATTCAGACAAAGTTGTTTTTATTAAAAACGGCAGTTTAGTATGCAGAGCCATTCCTAATAAAGCAGAACCTTCAGATACAGCCAAGATGCTGACTGGTGGTGTGAACACCATGAATAAGTTTGAATTTCAGTATGGTAAGGTAGAGGTGCGTATGAAGACGAACTTTACTCGTGGAAACTTTCCTGCCGCATGGATGGGTAAGACTCATCAGCATCGTGATGATCTTTATGGGGAAATCGATATTGCAGAAATCTTTAGTAACCAAAACAAAGTTTATCACACGATTCACTCACAATACACAATGAAGAATCCACGCCATGGAATGAAAACCAGTTTTACTACAGATGTTGATATTAGAAAATGGCATGTCTATGGAATAGAATGGACACCAGACTATGTTCTGTGGACAGTTGATGGTGTGACTACAGGCATATTTAGAAAGCCTCAGGATAGTAAACTGCTTAAGGACGATGCTTGGACTTTTGATTATCCTTTCTTTATCATCCTTAATCAGGCTGTGGGGAATGGACAATACTCAAGTTTACCATACCCCAATACAAGAAAAACCTACGAGACTCTTTTTGACTGGATAAGAGTGTATCAGAAAAACGGTCTTTAGTCCTTAGCATATTCAATTTCTATACCACCTATCTCTGCAGCGATATGTGAATATGATGAATATCCACTACCGAAAATCTTAATGGTATGACTTAAACAATATAAATCGACTATTGCAAATTCCATGCCTTCCAGAGTATTTCTGCTTGTGTCGTCTAAGAAAGTAATGATGTGGTTCGAAAATAGTTGCTTTAATTGGTGCTTGACATTATTGTCATCAGTTGCCAAGTAAAACATTGAAGATGCATCCTTCTCAATTTCTCTCTGGATGATTTTGATAAATGATTCAGTAGGAGAGCGTTTTATAGATGCCTTATTATCAGTGCGACGTATGTGAACACCATATATTTTGTCTGGAAAATCTGCTGTGATTTGATTAATTCTGTCCTGTAGGTGTGTTTGTGGCTTGAAAAGTTTTTTTAACGGATAATAATCAGGGCACATAGAGTTACATGAAATCAAAAGATTATTTTTATCTGGAGAGATTTCAAGAGCTTTTCCGTCGTTATTATAAATATTATAGTTAAAAGTCGGTGTGTAAAGATAATGAATGAGTAACCATCGTTTCAAATAATCTTTGGTGTTATCAATATGATATAACCATTTCTTATTCTCAATTATTTCTATTTGATGATCATCAATAGGAAGGAATAATTGATTAAAATCAGCACGTAGTCCTTGGCTGTTATTCCAGAAAACAATAGATTTCTGACCATGTTTCTTAGCTATTGCTATGCCAGAGGATATCGCTCTCATCCGATTGCATAATCCTCCCGTTGGTATTATATAGATGTTCTTATCTGTCATGGGTTACATTATAAAATAGTAGATCTACGATATAATATTAGTTGTAAATAATCTTGTTATATAAGCCTTGAGTCTGTAAACTGATATTGTGCCAATCATAATAATCTTGTACTTTTCTCCATGCATTTTCATCTTGTTTTATTTTGCTTATTTCCTCGGGATTGTGGAGTATATTAAGTAAAGCGGCTTGCAAATTGGCTTCATTGATGTCATCTTCAATAATCCATCCTATTTTTGCTAATTTAAGTGGTTCAGGTAACCCACCAACATTAGTTACCAGTGTGGGAATCTTTTCTGAAATAGTAGTCATAAGCGCACCACTTTGCGAGAATGAGTTCTTTTTATATGGTAACAGATAAACGCTGGTATGTGACAATAAATAATAGTATTCTTCATTCGAAAGCCTTCTGTCTTCTATGATGACATTTTTATATCTTGATAACATAGAATAATCTACTCCTTGATTTTTACCTACCAGCACCAGTATACAAGTATTACATTGATTTAACTCAGATGTCATATTCCAAACTTTTGCTAGGATATCACAGCCTTTATAAGCGTTTTGGAATCCTAATGAGGTAAATATAATTTTATCTCCAAAATTATATTTTAGATCGAAATGCTGTTCTTCCTCTTTGAATAATGATTTATCGTAATTCGGTTGTAGAAATCCATGGTGAATAACGGAAATTTTGTCTTGGGAGATATTAAATTTCTTTGCCAATTGTATCTTGGTATCTTCAGAATGTACAATAATGGCATCACATAGTTTATAAATTTTAAAAAAAACGGGGAAATAATTATCTCCAGTATTTAATGGTAAAATATTGTGAGCAGTGTACAATAATTTAAAGCCAAAGAGCCTCTTTGCCAATTTGTAATAGTACAAGTCGAAATGTTGTAGTCTGAACCACTGTACATGAACTAATTTGGGTTTGAGGGTCATAAACAGATAGAGCAGTTTAAAATAAGTTAATATGTAACTACAAGCTTTCAATACTGAGTTACTTAGTTTGTTATATTTAAAAATTCTAAGATAGGAGTGATTGTGGTTCTCCTTAAAATCCAAATACTTACTGCAAATATAATATAAATTAAAATCATTTATGTCAGAAAGTAAATAGTAATCATATACAGCAAGATTAATCATTGACTGTGGGTCAATGAAGAAAATCGTATCTTTATTTGGTTTAGGTCTACTCCCTTTTATATGCATAAAGTCCTTTTTAATACGTTCAAATAACCGTGACCATATAGTTCATCTGGTTCGATATAGTTCCCTTCTCCCCACTCATTCCATGACTTGATGAAGATGATCTTATGTTCTTCTGTCTTATTTGAAATCATCTTTAAGGCATGTAACAAATGTTTTTCAAAATTTTCAGGAGTTGAATTTATATAAATGCCTTCTCCATTTCCTGCACGTGGTGTACGATCCCATTGCGGTATAATTACAGGGAAAACATTCTCCCATTGGTCTTCTGGAGCAAAAAAATACTGAACAGTGCGTGGATAATCATAACGTAATGCTGGCAGGAATGGAAAATGCTTATGAAAGTATTTCTTTATAATACGCTGATATTTTCCTAAAGCAATCATTTCACCTCTAGATTTCCCATAAGATGTAATACTGTCGAAACCTAATGAGAGAATATCAGAAAACACTTCACTACTACTTTTTAGGTTGGGAATGACATGTTTTAATTTTCCATCTGCGGTGCGCCTAATAGTTGTTGTATTATTAATCATTGCAGAAAAATGAATCCCAGGTAGACCGTTAGCTATAGCGAGTTTTCTCCATAATTCCATGAAATGACTAACATCAGTAAACTTGTAAGGATCATAGATAGAAAAAATAGGTTTCCCATCAACACAGACATATCGTTTGTCTTTAAAGGCAGGAACTACATAATTGAAATGTGCAATATAATCTTCTTCCCCCCCATAGACCATTGGGGCAATCATCTTTGTCTTCCCGCCATTTTGCCAAGTCTTAGTCGTCCATTCGTGATTTGCCCAACAGAGACAGAAAGGAAAGTCGGGCTTACCACTTTTTAGCACTTCCTCAAATGGTCGCTGTAATAATAATTTGCCATTTCCCATCCAGTAGTGGTAATAGCAAAATCCTTCAATTCCTGCTTCACGTGCCATTTGTGCCTGTTGCTCACGAATCTCTGGCAGGCGTAAGTCATAAAAACCTAAATCAGCTGGAATACGTGGTTGGTAATGACCATGAAAAAGCGGTTTCGCTTTTGCCACGTTGGTCCATTCGGTAAATCCTGGTCCCCATGCCTCGTCATTCTCTGGTATAGGATGAAATTGGGGGAGGTAATATGCTATTACTCTTGCTTTCATATTTAGCGCAAAGATAATCAAATTCTGTAAGACTACAAAACAATCCGCATTTTTATTTGTTACTTTGTTCTGTGCAGAAGTGCAGAGACTACGAGTTATCGTTGTTTGATAACCCTGGCAGGTATGCCTACTGCTACTGAATATGCAGGAATATCATGGGTGACGACGGCGTTGGCACCGATAATGGCTCCGTCGCCAATGGTCACACCAGGCATGACGCAGACATTATTGCCTAGCCATACGTTATTGCCTATTTTGACCGGTCCTTTACTGAAGAGAGGACGCTGTGTCGGTGGGATATCCATCTGCTCATGACTAGCCTCGCCATGCGAGTTGTCAGTAATTAACACATTAGTACCCGTCAGCAAGTGATCACCGATAGTAATGCTATTAATCGCAGATATGTGAGAGTTGGCACGGATATGACAGTTGTTGCCGATGGTAATATGGGGCTGGAAACGCTGATTTAAGAAAGAATCCCAAGCACACAGTTGCAGATTCTTGCCAAAGACAGTCGCATCTCCCACAGAAATATATTGTAACCCATTTAATTCAAGGGCAGGATAAGTAATGGTAGAATGCCCCCATTGTGCAAACCGTTGGCTATAGAATCCTGTATAGAAGTGGGTCAGCAGTTTTTGTGTAATGCTGCAAAATGATTTGGGGAATAATAATGCACTTCCCTTACCAATGAGTTGTATGAACCTGCTTATAATTGTCATCATATGAATCTTTTTTATTCTG
>JAEEGF011282111.1_pt1 | contig 12119 bp, 9 predicted proteins | sample 9134171 | NCBI WGS metagenome assembly JAEEGF01 (sample SAMN16246542, study PRJNA631951) | gut metagenome | biome: gut microbiome; feature: rumen; material: AP-attached | host: Bos | place: Iran: Karaj | collected 2018-10 | reverse complement strand
AAGTTCACTGACCGGAAAAGGGACGGCTACGACACCACGGCCGTCCGACAGAACGGCGACGTGCGAGCCCTGCGCGTCGAAGAAGGACTCTTCGGCCGGATCCCCGACGGAAACTGGCGCCTCAAATTCTATTTCTACGATTCGGAGCGCGGCTACCCGGGCGCCTTCGTGCGGGAAGAGCCCGGCAAGTTCCGGCACGAAGACCGGCAGTGGGACACGGATTTTTTCACCCAGGGCACCTTCTTCAAGAAATGGGGAGACTACCGCCTCAACGCCAGCTTCAAATACGCCTACGACTACCTGCACTACCTTTCCGACCCGCGGCTCGATGTCTCCACGATGTATGTGGACAACCGCTACAAGCAGCAGGAAGCGTATCTGTCGGTGGCGCAGTCCTATGAAATCTTCAAGTGGTGGGACGTGGACCTGGCCGCAGACTGGCAATACAATACGCTCGACGCCGACCTGGTGAATTTCGTGTATCCTTCCCGCAATACGCTGCTGGCCGCCCTGTCCACCTCCCTTCGCTGGACAAAACTCAAGCTGCAGGGCAGCCTGCTCTATACTTTCGTCGGCGACCATGCCCGCGAAGCGGGTGCCGCAGCGGAAAACCGCAACATCTTGACCCCGACCGCCGTGTTGCAGTTCCTCCCGTTCCGCGACAAGAACTTCAGCGTGCGTGCCTTCTACAAGCGCATCTTCCGAATGCCGACGCTCAACGACCTCTACTACACCTTCATCGGCAACAAATACCTGAAACCTGAATATACCACCCAGTACAACGTCGGTCTCACCTGGGACAAATACTGGACCCGGAGCATCTTCAGGAAACTCAACACCACGCTCGACGTTTATTACAACGAAGTGCAGAACAAGATCATCGCCACACCCGCCTCGAACCAGTTCCAGTGGACCATGGTCAATCTGGGCCTGGTGAAAATCCGCGGCATCGACGCCGCCGTCAGCACGTCGCTGGAGCTGGGCCGGGTCGGCGCCGACCTGCGCCTGACCTATACCTACCAGAAAGCCCAGGATTTCACCGATCCTTCGAGCCCCTGGTACGGCGGACAGATTCCTTACATTCCCTGGCACAGCGGCTCTTTCACCGCCGCCTTCAGCTACGCGGGTTGGAACCTGAACTACAGTTTCATCTACACGGGCGAGCGCTATGAATCCATCGCAAACATTCCGGAAAACCATGCCCAGCCCTGGTACACCAGCGACCTGTCGCTCGCTCGCAGCTTCCCGCTGGGCAGCCACGAACTGCGCGGAACACTGGAAGTGAACAACATTTTCAACCAACAATATGAAGTTGTGAAGTGTTATCCGATGCCCGGAACGAATTTTCGATTAATTTTGTCTTTTCTTTTGTAGGCATATGAAAAAGATACTGCTTTTCCTGACCCTTCTCATGGCGCTGGCAGCCTGCCGGACCATCGAACCGATTACCCCGTCGGATCCGACGGACGTGGGTGGCGGCGACGCTGGCGACATTGCGGGCTTTTTCCTGCTCAACGAGGGCAACATGGGCAGCAACAAGTGTACGCTCGACTACTACGACTACGCTAGCGGCGTCTACATCAAAAACATCTATGCCGAGCGCAATCCCGGCGTGGTGCAGGAGCTGGGCGATGTGGGCAACGACCTGCAGATCTATGGCGACCGGCTCTACGCCGTGGTCAACTGCTCCAACCTGGTGGAGGTGATGGACGTGAATACCGCCCGGCACATCGGCCAGGTATCGGTGCCGAACTGCCGCTACATCGTGTTCAAGGACAAATATGCCTATGTGAGTTCTTACGCAGGCCCGGTGCAAGTCGATCCAAATTACCGCCTGGGCTATGTGGCCAAGATCGATACGGCTACGCTTCAGGTCGTGGACACCTGCGTGGTGGGCTACCAGCCGGAAGAGATGGTGATCTCCGGAGGCAAGCTCTACGTGGCCAACTCGGGCGGCTACCGCGTTCCCGACTACGACCATACGGTTTCCGTGATCGACCTGGCCAGCTTCAAGGAAACGCAAAAAATCGACGTTGCGCCCAACCTGCACCGCATGGAACTCGACGCCTACGGCTATATCTGGGTATCGAGCCGGGGCGACTACTATGACATCCAGCCGATGACCTTCATCATCGACACGAAATACGACGCCGTCGTCGAACAGCTGGACCTCCTGGCCTGCTCCGACATGACGCTCTGCGGCGACTCGCTCTACGTCTACAGCAACGCCTGGAGCTACTTCACGCAGACTTCCGACGTAAACTATGCCATCGTCGATGTGAAGACGCGCCAGGTGGTGACCCGCCGCTTCATCACCGACGGAACGGAAACCTGGTTCCAGAACCCCTACTGCATCGCCGTCAACCCGAATACGCACGAAATCTTCGTGACCGACGCCCGTGACTACATCACCCCGGGCAAAATCTATTGTTACTCCCCCGAAGGCAGGTTGAAATGGAGCGTCAACACAGGGGATATTCCTTCGCGCATTGCCTTTACCAACAAACGCCTGCAATGAGACGCACCTGGCTTCTGATTCCGCTGCTCGCCCTCCTCGGGCTGCTCCTGTCCTCCTGCGGAGGCAGGCAGTCTGCTGCAAGACCGGAACTGAAAGCCACCGATACCATCCGCTACGCCCGGAACATCCACATCGAATATTTCGACGATTATGTGTCGGTCCGCATCCGCGACCCATGGGACACCCTGCGGCAACGGCAGCACTATGTGCTGGTCGACCGGACCAGACCTCTGCCAGCCACGCTGCCGGAAGGCGGCATCGTGATCCGCATCCCCGTTGAAAAAGCCGTCATCTACACTTCCGTCCATACGGCCATCGCCGAAGAGCTGGGTGCGCTCGACCGTGTCTGCGGTGTCTGCGAGCCGGAGTACATCACTTCTCCCGTCGTCCTGGAACGCATCGCCGACGGCCGCATCGCCGACCTGGGCGTCTCGACCTCGCCCAACGTGGAGAAAATCATCGATATCGGCACCGAGATGATCATCGCCTCGCCGTTCGAAAACAGCGGCTATGGCTCCGCCGAGAAACTCGGCATCCCCATCGTCGAGGCGGCCGACTACATGGAAAACCATCCGCTGGGGCGCACGGAATGGGTGCTCTTCTACGGCCTGTTGCTCGGCGAACGAGAAGTGGCCGAGCAGGTATTCGCCCGTACGGAAGCGCATTACAACGAACTGAAGGCTATGGCCGCCCAGGTGAATTATCGTCCTTCCGTGGTATTGGAACGCCGCTACGGCAACTCCTGGGCCGTCCCGGCCGGCGAAAGCTACATCGGCGTGATGCATGCCGATGCCGGTGCCGACTATGTGTTCCGCTACCTGAAAGGCGCCCGGAGCGTCCACTTCACCTTTGAATCGGTCTTCGACCAGGCCGGCGACGCCGATTTCTGGTTTCTCAAATACGACACCCGCGCGCCGTTCACCTACAGCCTGCTGGCTCAGGAATACGAACCCTACGCCAATTTCCGCGCCTGGAAAGAGCACCGTGTATTCGCTTGTAACACCATCACTTCCACATATTACGACGACATTACCCTCCACCCTGACCGGGTGCTGGAAGACCTGATCGCCATCTACCATCCCGAACTGCTGCCCGGACACGTGCAGCGCTACTACTTCCCGCTCGATGACTAGACAGAAACTCCGTTGGATCTATGCAGGGCTTTTCCTGGCACTGGTCGCGCTCTTCTTCGGCGGGCTCGTCTACGGAGCCGTGCGCATTCCGCTCAAGGACGTGCTGCAGATTCTCGTGCGTTCCTATGATGGAAAGGAGGCCTGGCAGCACATCGTGCTGGAGTCCCGCCTGCCGCAGACCGTCACGGCCCTGCTGGCCGGCGCTTCGCTTGCCGTCAGCGGCCTGATGCTCCAGACGCTGTTCAAGAACCCGTTGGCAGGCCCGTCTATCCTGGGTATCAGCGACGGTGCCAACCTGGGCGTGGCCATCGCCATGATCTACCTGGGCGCCGCCAGCTACCTGACCACCATCGTGGCTGCCCTGATCGGCGCTTTCGTGGTGCTGCTCATCATCCTGGGCTTCTCGCGAAAAGTATCGAGCAACGTGATGCTGCTGATCATCGGTATCATGGTGGGGTATCTGGCCTCGTCGGTCATATCCATCCTCAACTACCACGCATCGGCCGACAAGGTACACCAATACGTGATGTGGGGCATGGGCGATTTCAGCGGCGTCTCGCTGTCGAAACTGCCCTGGCTCTCCGGCTTCTCGCTCGCGGGCATTCTCTGCTCGCTGCTGCTTATCAAGCCGCTCAACGCGCTGCTGCTTGGCGAATCGTATGCCACCAACCTGGGCGTCAACGTACGCCGGGCCCGTCTGCTCATCCTCATCTGCACCGGCGTGCTGACCGCCGTTGTCACCGCTTTCTGCGGACCCATCTCTTTCATCGGGCTGGCCGTCCCCCATGTCGCCCGCCTTCTGCTGGGCAGCTCCAACCATAAGCACCTGCTGCCGGTCACGCTGCTGGCAGGTGCCTGCATCGCCATGTTGTGCAGCATCCTGACCGTCCTGCCCGGTTCCGGCACCGTACTCCCGCTGAGCGCCATCACGCCCATCATCGGTGCTCCGGTCATCATCTATGTCATCGTCAACCGCAAGAATATCCACTATTTCAACTGACATGAAGCGCTCCATCGCCATCAGCACCCACCAGCTCTGCATCGGCTACACCGGCCGGGGCTTTCAGCGTGTCGTCCATCCGGAGCTCAACCTGCAGTTGTATACGGGTGAAGTCACGGCCCTGCTGGGCAGCAACGGGGCTGGCAAGAGCACGTTGCTCAAGACTCTCTGCGGCCTGCTGCCGGCTTTGCACGGCGATATTTTCATCGACGGGAAACCGCTGGCCGGCTACCGGCACGGCGAACTTGCGACGCATGTGGGCGTCGTCCTCACGGAACGGACCCAGACCGGGGGCATCAGCGTCTATGACCTGGTTTCGCTGGGACGCTATCCGCATACCGGCTTTTTCGGAACCCTGCGCGAGGAAGACCATGCCGCCATCCGCAATGCGATGGAAACGGTCGGCATCGCCGACAAGGCACAGCGCCATGTCTCCGAACTGAGCGACGGAGAACGCCAGAAGGCCTTCATCGCCAAGGTGCTGGCCCAGGAATGCCCCATCATCCTGCTCGACGAGCCCACCGCCTTCCTCGATGTCACCAGCCGTCTCGAAACCATGATTACCCTGCGCCGCCTCGCCCATCAGGAAGGAAAAGCCGTCCTGCTTTCCACCCACGACCTTGACACAGCCCTCCAGCTGGCCGACAAACTCTGGCTCCAGCCGGCCTGCAGCGCAGAAAAAGAAACCGCAGACCCGATGGTCTGCGGTACCCCTTCCACGCTGATAGAGAATGGTGCGCTCGCGCGCTTCTTCTCCACGGACGCCGTTATTTTCGATCCCGTGAACCGGCGGCTGGTCGCCCGGAAATAACCTCCTTCCACGTTTTCCCGACGATGACCGGCGGCTGCGGCTGATAAGCGGCCTTCGTCCGCCACGGGCTCCAGACATTGGCAGCCGTCGAAGGACTGGTCTTGCGGTTGACGACGTCATAGGCCACGAAGTCTTCGTAATTGTAAGTCCAGTCCGCCCCCTCGGACAATTTGTGCAGGCGATACCAGATCGCTTCGCGGGAAGGCGCATTGAATCCGCCCGTATTCTCGCGCATGATACTGTTTTCCGTCGGACGCCAGGCACCTTTCCAATAAGTACAGGCCCCTTCAAAGACGCCCAGTCCATCGTACTGATACCGTTCGTCGGAGAGGAAGCGGGCCCATTTCACCTGGGCCGGATCACCGGTAAAGTCGATGTTTTTCCACCAGCCGGACTTTTCATGCTTGCGATACGTGTCTATTGTGTTCTGGTCGATGGTACCATAGCTTTCATACGAATATTCATCGGCCAGCTTGGCGAAGCCATGGCCGCCGGCCTCATGGTGTACCAGCTCGGCCAAAACCTTATCCCCGGCCCCGATGGAGAAATATGCCAATGACGTACCGCAACCATAATCCGTGTCTTTATCCACAGGATCCATCATGTAGCAGGTACCGCCCACGCGCGTTGTGTAGTCGTTCATCGCGATGATGACCAGCGTATTCTCCATCCTGTCGTCCGACACGGCTTTCCGCGCATATTCGATGCAGGCGGCATCGGAACCGCCTACCTGCGTGATGGGGCCGAACCAGGTGCCCAACGCCTGTCCCGGATGCTCATAGCCTTCGGTTGCGGAAACCACGTTTACCGCATAGACATTGAACCTGTCGCGATAGGATTTATACGGCTCTTCCGAGAAGTACACGTCCGCCATCTTCTGCATCACGGCGGCATACGTACCATCGGCAACCTGGCGGTCGGAGAACGCATCGCCCAGGAGGACGATATCGATGCCCTTGCCTCTGGAGGCCTTCTGCAACACAGTTACCACGCCGTCCTGGCTATAGTCTTTGGACATGTAGTAATCAGGCGGGACGACACTTTCATCCCAATATCCCTGTATTCGGTCGGCATACCTGGACCAGGAGACAGACGATTTATACAATCTCTCCGTCCCTTCCGGCACCATGATGACCGTCTCCTTCGGAATGCCGGGTTCCTCGTAATAGCTTGCTTCCTGATAGGTCGGCGGCGTAAAGGAACGGAAGATGATGGAATCCAGTTTTTCGGATCCACGGAAAGCATCAGAACCCATATTGGCCATATTGGCGTTTATCAGGACTGTCCGCAGACTGGACATGTTCTGGAAAACTCCGTCACCAAGGTGCATCATGCTTTCGGGCAGGATAAGCCGCTCCGTCGTCGTGTTTCCGTTGAAACTTCTGTAGAAAGTATTGGTGATTCCTTCCGGAACGGTATATTCCACGGGAAGAAGCGGCGTAACACCCACCAGCTGGGTACCCATCACCACACAGTGGTGATCGTCCGTCGTCAAAGGGCCATAGACGAATTCCAATTGCTCGCAATCCAGCAGCCAGTCCGTATAGACGGTCTCGAGCGAAGCAGGCAGCGTAAGGCTGTGCAAAGTCTTGTTATTCCTGAAACAGTACGGGCCGATCCGCTTGACACCTTCCGGAACGGTACATTCCGTCGCTCCGTAACCGGCATAGACGGACATTTCGCCCTCGCTATTGATAAACATCCGCCCGTCCTTGACATACGGGCAGTCTCCCTTGAATTCCCGCAATTTCTGGCTGAATGTAAAAGTATACATGTCCATGGACTTGAACTGTGCGGGTAAGCTGACTGTTTCCAGATTATCGCAATAGGCGAAAGTATAGTATCCCGTGGATTCCAGTCCATCCGGAAGGATCACGTCCCGGATGGCATTCTGGCCCCTGAAAAGCTCCGGAGCAATGGCTTTTACCCCGGCAGGAACGACCAGCGTCTCTTTTAAGTTGCCCAGCGTATAGGCAACCATCGTACCGTCCAGTATCAGCGCCGTTTCGTCTTCCGTGGCGCACTTTCCATAGAGTCGTTTCAATTTGTTGCAAAGCATCAGGAATCCTTCACCCACATATTTCAGGTTATCGGGAGCCCGGAAAGAAGTGATATCGTTCTGTCTGATGGCGTTGCTTTCGATCCGCTCCACGGAATTGGGCAGATAGAGACCCGAGACACCACTGCCGAATACCGTCTCATAATCGCCGCCGATCCGGGTTACCGGACCGTCGAACTGGATGACGCCTTTCCCGTCCGTATAGGTATGCGACTTGATGCCGCGGTCGAAATACGAAGGCTTGAGAAAGAGTGGATTCTTGTTCAGAGTAACATACCATATCTGGTCGGACGGCACATTGTCCATGATGTTGGGATCGAAACGTTGCAAGATCGAGATTGTCCGCTTGACGTTGCCGGCCTCGACCACCACTGTCGCCTCGCGGTCGGAGAGCGACTCGTTCCTGGTGATGGTCAGCGTTATCTGTCCGCTGCCTGCCGCTCCGGAGGCGGGAGACACCGTACACCAGGAAGTGCTGCTCGAAGCAGTCCATGCCACCGTAGTCGTGAAAGGAATCGTCGCCGTCCCGCCGGTTGCGGCTAACTCACCGGTAGCATTTCCGTCGCTTGTCTGCGTCACCGGACCTCCTGTCGGAATCGAGAAGGTAATGCTCGCCGTTGGCGTCGGGGTCGGCGTGGGAGTCGGGGTCGGAGTAGGAGTAGGCGTGGGTGTGGGCGTCGGTTCCGGTTTCTCGCAACCTGTCAGAAAGGCCAGCATGGTACAGGTAAAAACGAAGCAGATAAGCTTTCTCATGGCGCAAGTATCTTTAGTTAACCGCAAATTTATAAAATCATTGTTTTGTTTTGTCATTTTTTTGCCTCATTTTGACTATTTTACACAAGCTGCACAAAAAAGCCGCCCCCGGTCTCGGGGACGGCTTCGCTTTCAGCAACGCGCGAGTCTTATTCAGCCTCGATCGGCGTAACCGGAATTTCCGGGGTTCCTTCCACGGGAACCGACTGCTCGATCTGGGTCTTGATGTTGGAGTGGCGCGAGCTCCGCTGCGGGATGGCGAAAGTAGCCGCGATGCAGAGGACAATGATCGAGATCGCCAGGGTCCAGGTTGCTTTCTCAAGGAAGTCGGCTGTCTGACGCACGCCGAAGGTCTGGTTGCCGGCTGCAAAGTTGGCTGCCAGTCCGCCGCCCTTCGAGTTCTGGAGAAGAACCACGATGGTCAGGAGAATACTCGCAATCACGATCAGGATGGAGAGTGTGATATACGCTGCTTGCATAGTCTATTGTGTTTTTTCTTTTACTTTTTCTATAAGAGCCGCAAAGTAAGCACTTTTTTCTGGATTTAGCAAAATAAGTTTTTCGTAAATCGCAATGGCTCGGTCATAAAGCTCCTGTTCGGCATAGATGGCGGCGAGCGTCTCGCTGACAAGACGGCCGTCGGTATCCACTTCCCCGGCCTCGGCCGGGGCATAGTCCTCGCTGCCGGCACGGGCCCCGAAGACGGGCGTCGTGACGGAGAATCCTTCCTGCTGGAGACGTTCGAAATCTTCCTGCCCGAAATAGTCGCCGCCCACGACATAGTACTGGGGCCTGGCGGGGCCTTCCTGTGCCGGCGCCGCTTCTTCGACACGGACCTTGCCGGTAAGGATGCGCAGGATTTCGTCACGCGAAAGGAAGAAGATGGCATTCCGGCCTACGGCACGGCGCAGAGCCTCTTCATCGTCACCCTGACGGGAAAGGGCTTCCTTGCGGGCCACGGTGAACCAGGGATTGTCTTCGAGCAGCTGCTGCAGCCCGGCAGAAGATAGTTGGGCAAGGTCTACCATTGTGCTACCGTTGCGTTGAAGATGTCATCCACGATTTTCTTGACGATGGTCTCGCAGAGCTGGTTCTCCACCATGTCGAGTGAATTGTTGGAGTCGTAATCCTCATAGCCGGCAAACGACTGCTCCAGATTGTCTTCTTCGTGCAGGACGTTGGTGAAAACGACTTTGCAGGTGACTGTCAGGCGGTTCATGGCGGCGACTTCCTCGGCCGTGACCGCCGTGGCGCGCACGTCGTACGATTCGATGGTGACCAGCAGGTTCAGGTCTCCGTCCTCAGATACCTGCTCCAGCCGTGTCAGCTTGCGGTACTTGTCGTTGAGCTCTTCGGTAAGCAGGTTGGCCAGGGAGGGATTGACCTTGGTCGCCCTGTTGACCACGGGTTCGATGCAGATGGTCTTGACGTCGGACTGGATGGAGGTACCGGAGAACGAATAGGTGACTTTGCATCCCGGCAGAAGGAGAAGCAGTGCGACCAGGCAGGTCAATGGACGGAAGCGGAGTTTCATTGGATGCCGAGTTCTTTGATTTTACGATAGAGGGTACGTTCGGAGATGCCGAGTTCCTCGGCGGCAGGCTTGCGGCGGCCGCCGTTTCGTTCCAGCGCCTTGCGGATGAGTTCCGCGCTGACATCCTGGATGGAGACGGGCTCCTGGACCGACACCGGGACTTCCTGCGGCACGGCGCTCGAATGGACGTCTTTCGCGCTGATGAGCAGTTTGCCGGAAGAGTGGACATCCCCTTCGCGTTCTTCCGCTGGAAGATTGTCGAGGCGGGCGTTGATGGTTTCGATGTCCTGCCGAAGCTGGTAAAGGATCTTGAAGATGATGTCGCGGTCGCTCATGTAGTCGGACCCTGCGTCGCCCGTGCGGACAGGGAGATTGCCTGCTCCTTCGGAGGGAAGATAGCGGGCCATCACTTCCGCGCTGACCAGGCGGTTGGTCTCCAGCACCGAGATGCGGTTCACCACCCCCTGCAGCTGGCGGATGTTTCCGGGCCAGCGGTAGTTCCGGACGAGTTCCTGCGCTTCGGGTGTCAGACGGATGGCCGGCACCATGTTCTGGTCGGCGAAATCGAGGGCGAACTTGCGGAAAAGCAGCACGATGTCATCTTTCCGTTCCCGCAGGGGCGGGATTTGGATGGGCACGGTGCAGAGGCGGTAATAAAGATCTTCGCGGAACTTGCCGTCGCGGATGGCGTTCAGCAGATTGACGTTGGTGGCTGCCACCACGCGGACGTCGGTCTTCTGCACCTTGGCAGACCCGACCTTGATGAACTCGCCGGTCTGCAGGACACGCAGCAGGCGTACCTGGGTCGACATGGGCAGCTCTCCCACCTCGTCGAGGAAGAGGGTTCCGCCGTCGGCTTCTTCAAAATAACCCTTCCGGGTCTCGATGGCACCGGTGAAAGAGCCCTTCTCATGGCCGAACAGTTCGGAATCGATGGTCCCTTCGGGGATACCGCCGCAGTTGAGGGCGAGGTATACGTTATGTTTGCGGGCACTGAACTGGTGGATGATCTGCGGAATGACCTCCTTGCCCACGCCGCTCTCGCCGGTAACCAGCACGGACAAGTTCGTGGGGGCGACCTGACGGGCGATTTCGATGGCGCGGTTGAGCTCCGGATCGTTGCCGATGATGCCGAAACGTTGCTTGATCTGATTCAAATCCATATTTGCAAAGTTAAGAAAAAAAGTATTATCTTTGTATGATACTAACCGAAGAGGAAAAACCAAATTGTAATTCAAATAAACGCGTTTTTATGAAAAAAATCTTTTCCAGCATCTTGCTCATCGCAGCAATTTCATTCGGGCTCGCATCCTGCAACAACGCCCAGAAAATGATTGATGCAGCCGACCAGATCGACATCAAGTGCAATCCGGAAGTGCTTGAGGTGGTGGCCGGCAACATCGACGCTACCGTTTCCGTGACCTTCCCGCCGGAGTACTTCCTCCCGAAGGCCACCCTCGAAGTCACGCCCGTCCTCCTCTATGTCGGAGGCGAGGCCGTCGGCAAACCGTTCGTCTATCAGGGCGAAAAAGTCACCGACAACTTCAAGACCGTCACGAAAGACGGTGCCACCATCTCCGAGAAGGTCCACTTCGACTATGTCCCGGGCATGGAGAAATCCGAACTCGTCGGCCGCGCGAAAGTATTCTATAAAGGTAACGAGTATGTGTATCCCGCCGACATCAAGATCGCCGACGGCGCCAACTGCACCTACATGCTCGCCGATACCGATGGCAGCTACCACTACATGGCTGACGGCTACCAGGAAGTGATCCCCGAGACCGCAGAGGCCCAGATCATGTACCTGATCAACAGTGCCGACGTCCGTGGTTCCGAACTCAAGAGCCAGGATGTGAAGAACTTCCAGGAAGCCCTCAAGGCCCTCGACAACGACGAGCGCCGTGAAGTCAAGGGCACCGAGATCGTGGCTTACGCTTCCCCGGACGGCCCTGACGCCCTCAACAACCGCCTCTCCGCCAACCGTGAGAAGAGCGCTTCCAAGGCTTTCGACAAGGTCACCAAGAAGCTCAACGCCGGCGAAGTGACCACCAAGTCCATCGGCGAAGACTGGGAAGGCTTCCAGGAACTCGTGCAGAACTCCAACATCGAAGACAAGGAACTCATCCTCCGCGTCCTGTCGATGTACAGCGATCCGAACGTCCGCGAGCGTGAGATCAAGAACATGTCTGCCGTCTACGAGTCGCTGAAGACCAACATCCTCCCGCAGCTGCGCCGCGCCCGCTTCATCACCAACGTGGAGTACACCAACTACACCGCTGAAGAACTGGCCGACCTCGTGGAGAACAACATC
>JAEEGF011529382.1_pt1 | contig 12120 bp, 9 predicted proteins | sample 9134171 | NCBI WGS metagenome assembly JAEEGF01 (sample SAMN16246542, study PRJNA631951) | gut metagenome | biome: gut microbiome; feature: rumen; material: AP-attached | host: Bos | place: Iran: Karaj | collected 2018-10 | reverse complement strand
CGGTGCCTTCAACCCGGACCGCCACTATGCCTGGCTACGCAGCGACGGCCGGGAAACCTGGCTCCTTGTCTCCAACTTTGGGGACGATGCCGAGCTCACGCTCCGCATACCTCCGGAAGCGCTTGATTATCTGGGCATAAAAGCGGTAAGGACGGTCTACACGGTAACCGTAAAGGCTAAGGATTATTCTATTATTGCAGTGGAATAAAGATTCCGGATCAAGTCCGGAATGACGCTAGCGGCGGCGGAATTCCGCTACGGTGATGGCGGTGGCTACAGCGGCGTTCAGGGATTCTGAACCCGGATCATCTGCCGGATAAGGAGGAATGAACAGACGGTCGCTTACACAGACGGCCGTTTCTTTTGATATGCCGTTGGCCTCGTTGCCTATGACGATGACCGAAAAACCGCTTTCCAGCTGCTTGCTGTACATATTCTGTCCGTCAAGGAAGGTGCCGTACACCTTGCCGCCGCGGGCAAGCACATCCTTGCATAACGCCGGTACGGAGCAGTAGTGGAACTTCACCCTGAAGATAGCCCCCATGGTGGCCTGGACCACCTTTGGATTGAATATGTCCACAGTATCTTCCGACGCAAAAACGGCGTCTATTCCAAACCAATCGGCAATCCTGAGGATGGTTCCCAGGTTTCCCGGATCCCGAATCCCATCCAGTGCCAGAAAAAGGCCTTTTGATGGCACATGGGCCTTATCTATATCCAAGGGCTTGCGCACTACCGCAAGTGCCGGAGAAGGGGAGGAAAGGGCCGATATACGCTCCATCGCCGCCACCCCAATCTCTTCCGTCCGGTATATCTTATCAACCACAAAACCAGAAGCCACAGCCTCCTTCACCATCTTTTCCCCTTCCACCACAAACACACCAAATTCATCACGGAATTTCTTCTGTGATAATGACTTGATATATTTAATTTCAGCGTTTGTCATGACTGATTAATAGAAAAAAAACATTGATTTTTCAAAACTGTGCCGCCCACGGCTCATGAGTGGGAGGGGCCCATCGCAGATGGGAGGGACGAGGGGCGAAGCCCCGAAGGTTTTGAAAAATTAACTGTTATTTTTCGTAACCCAACATCTTTAACATAGACTCTGCAGTCTGCTCCTCAGCAAATACAGATGTAATCAAATTCCCTTCTTTATCTCTGTCAATGAGGATGTGTCTTGGTGAGGGCATCAGACAGTGTTTAATGCCGCCGTAGCCGGAAATGGCTTCCTGGTATGCGCCCGTGTGGAAGAAGCCTATATAGAGGTTTTCCCTGCGGCTGCGGATGGTGGGAAGGAATATGGCGTTGGCGTGATAATCCGCATTGTAGAAGTCCTGGCTGTCGCAGGTGAGGCCGCCAAGGAACACGCGCTGGTATTCATCGTTCCACTTGTTTACGGGGAGGAGGATGAAGCGCTGGTTAAGACCCCAGGTGTCCGGAAGGCAGGTCATGAAGGAGTTGTCTATCATGTACCACTTCTCGCGGTCGTTCTGCTGCTTGATGTCCAGGATCTTGAAGATGGTGGCACCGCTTTCTCCAACGGTGAAGCTACCGAACTCCGTAAAGATATCCGGCTCCTGAACCCCGTAGGAATTACATGTGACCTTGATCTGGTTGATTATCTCTTCAACCATGTACTCATAGTCGAAATCCTGCGCCAGGGAGGTCTTGTTAGGCAGGCCGCCGCCTATGTTAAGGCTGTCAAGTTCAGGGCATATGGCCTTGAGCTCACAGTATACCTTGACGCACTTCGAGAGCTCATTCCAGTAATATGCAGTGTCCCTTATACCCGTGTTGATGAAGAAGTGCAGCATCTTGAGGTGGAAGTTGGGATACTTTGCCACCGTATCTTTATAGAACTTCAGGATGTCCGAATAACGGATACCCAGACGGGAGGTATAGAAGTCGAAGTTGGGCTCTTCCTCGGAGGCTATGCGGATACCCATCATGGTATCTTCCTCAATGAGGTCTGCAAGGTCTTCAAACTCGTTCTTGTTGTCCAGGACGGGGATGATGTTCTTCCAGCCGCTTTTACGCAGTTTGGCTATATTCTGGATATACTGGGGGCGCTTGAATCCGTTGCAGATGATATAAAGCTCCTCCTTGTTCACGGAACCGTCCCTCTCCAGGGCTTCCACCAGGTCCAGGTCATAGGCCGATGAAGTCTCCAGATGGATATCGTTCTTGAGGGCCTCGTGGACCACGAATGAGAACTGGGAGCTCTTGGTACAGTAACTGTAGTGGTAGTCTCCCTGGTAGTCGGCCTTGGCCATAGCAACCTTGAAAAGCCTCTTGGCCCTCTGGATCTGGGACGATATCTTTGGCAAATATGTGATTTTCAGAGGAGTACCATACTTGTCGATGATGTCCATAAGGTCAATGTCGTTGAACAGGAGGTTGCCGTCTGCAACCATGAACTCGTCCTGCGGAAAGTCGAAGGTCTGTTCAATAAGGTCGATGTACTTGTTCTTCATTGGTCTTAGCGAGAAATAGTGTACAAATATAAGTAAAAAGTGTTATTTTTGCATAGATGAAACGGAAAGTTTTGACATACCTCGGAGTGCTGGCCCTAGTATGGGCCTGCAGTACCACACGCTCCCTCAGGGACGGTGAGTATCTCCTGAGGGAAAGCAAAATAGTCACAAACGATCCGTCGTTCCGCACAACGGAACTCGCTCCATACATCAACCAGAAACCAAACACCTACTTTGTGGACATAAACCCTCTCCTGTGGCTCTACAGCCTTGGCGGAAAAGGGGAGACCGGCCTTGCCAGGTTCATCCAGAAGCTTGGTGAAGCCCCCGTAATCTATGACCCGTACAAGGTTCAGGAAAGCGTCACCGGCATGGAGAACCACCTCCGCCGCACAGGTTATTACGGTTCTCAGGTAGAAAGCCAGGTAGACGTTAAGGGCCAGAAAGTCTACGTCACTTACTATGTTGCCCTTGGCAAGCGCTACAAGATAAGCGCAATAGACTACGAAATCCCGTCCTACGGCACTTTCAAGGAGGATTTTGAGGAAGACCTTCCTAACACCACCCTCAAGAAAGGCCAGTACCTTTCGGAGAACGCCCTGGATGAGGAGGCCATCCGCTCCGCCCAGTATTTCAGGACCAAGGGCTATTACGGTTTCACCAAGAGTTTCTACGCCTTCGAGGCCGATACCCTGTCCCACGACGGCAAGGCAAAGCTCGAGATGCAGATCAGGGACTATGCCCTTGGAGACCTTCCGGAAAGCGCCCGTGAGCACCGCAAATATACAATAGGGGACATCACCATTTCCCGTCCGGAAAAGCTCCGTATGAGGCAGTCGGTCCTGGAAAACCTCAATATGCTGCGCCCCGGGCAGCTATATAATGAGAAGGAAATAAACACCACCTACTCCCGTTTTGCCAGCGTGAGCATGCTTTCCGGAGTGAACATCAACATGACCCCGGTAGATGACAAGGTAGACTGTGACATCTCTCTCCGCAACGGCCGCCTGCAGGGCTTCAAGACCGCCCTGGAGGCTTCTGTGAACTCCACCGGGCTCTTCGGCATTTCCCCACAGCTCACATACTATCACAAGAACGTATTCCACGGTGGAGAAGTCCTTAACATAGGCCTAAAGGGCAACTTCCAGTTCAAGCCCAGGGACAACGAATCATATTCCACGGAGGTCAGCGTATCGTCCAGTATCCGCTTCCCAAAGGCCCTGGGACTGCCCAACCACCTGTTTGTCGGTCCGTACATTCCCAGGACGGAGATAAGCGCCTCCTTCAGCTACCAGGACCGCCCGGAATATGAGCGCACCATGATTTCCACGGCCATATCTTATACGGGCCGTTGGGGAAGCCGCATGTCGTATCAGCTTACGCCGTTCCAGGCCAACGTAGTGCGCCTTTTCAACATAAACAGCGACTTTTACAAGAGCCTCGCCAAGAGCAATCCCTTCATCCTTAACGCCTACAAGGACCACCTGGACATAGGCGTGGGCGGCAACTTTTATTATACTACGGACAACTCGTCGGTTCCCACTACACCTTATCATTATATAAGGTTGGGCGCAGACCTTTCCGGCAACGTCGTAAGCTTGTTCAACCAGTATATGCCGGTAAATGCCGCCGGGCAAAGGACCATCTGGGAAACGCCGTACTCACAGTATGTCCGCGGTGAATTCCAGGCCGGCAAGGTTTTCCGCTTCGGTTACCGTGACCTCCAGGCCCTTGCCCTTCACATAATGGCCGGCGCCGGATATGCCTACGGAAACTCAACCAGTCTGCCCATCGAGAAGCAGTTCTACAGCGGCGGAGCAATGTCCATGCGCGGCTGGCAGGCCAGGACGCTGGGCCCGGGAACATCGGCAATGCTGGAAGAATTCGCCATTCCAAGCCAGATTGGTGAGATGAAGCTGGAGGCAAACCTGGAATACCGTTTCCCCATGTTCTGGAAGATTGAAGGCGCCCTCTTCGCCGATGTAGGTAACATCTGGGACATCAATTCGGATATAGACGGCGCCACCTTCGACTTCAAGACCTTCCCGGAATCCCTGGGCGCAGACTGGGGACTTGGCGTAAGGGTAAACCTGAGCCTCATCCTCATCCGTCTGGACGCCGGTATGAAGGTCCATGACCCGGCACGGGCAGAAGGCTCACGCTGGGTTACGCCGAACATGTGGCTTAAATCGGACAACTTCGCCATCCACTTTGGCGTAGGATATCCGTTCTAGTCTTTTTTAGGATAATACTTGGGCCAGCAGGCCTCCAGATAGGCACGGAGAACGTCTTCGTGCCTGTTTTGTTGGGGCTGGTAGAACACCGTTCCCTTGATCTGTTCCGGGAGGAATTCCATATCGGCAAAATGCCCTGGATAGTCGTGGGCGTACTTGTAGCCGTCGGAATAACCGAGCTCTTCCATGAGCTTTGTAGGAGCGTTGCGGATGGGGAGGGGGACCGGGAGGTTGCCTGTTTCCTTCACAAAGGCCAGCGCCTTTTCTATGGCCATATAGGAGCCGTTGCTCTTGGGGGAGGATGCCAGATAAACCGTCGTCTCCGCCAGAGGAATACGGCCCTCAGGCATGCCTATCTTTGAAACCACTTCGAAGCACGCATTTGCCAGAAGCAGGGCGTTGGGGTTGGCCAGGCCCACATCTTCCGACGCGGACAGGCAGAGGCGTCGGGCAATGAACAGGGGATCCTCTCCGCCGTCAATCATCCTGGCAAGGTAGTATATGGCAGCATTGGGATCGGAGCCGCGGATGCTCTTGATAAAGGCTGAAATGATGTCGTAATGCATCTCTCCGTCCTTATCATATATAGCCATGTTCTCCTGGATTGAGGCAGTGACGGTGGAGTTGTCTATGACCACCTGCTTCTTCCCGGCCTGCGAATCCACCACAATCTCCAGAACATTCAGGAGCTTTCTGGCGTCTCCTCCGCTGTAACGCATCAGAGCTTCCGTTTCAGCCACTTTTATCTTCTTTTCCTTAAGGAGTACGTCTTCCTTTATTGCACGGTCCAGTAGCACCTGCAAATCCTCTTTCTCAAGGGATTTGAGTACGAATACCTGGCAGCGTGACAGAAGGGGAGTGATTACCTCGAAGGAGGGGTTCTCCGTGGTTGCTCCAATAAGGACGATGGTGCCGTTTTCCACCGCACCCAGCAGCGCATCCTGCTGGGCCTTGTTGAAGCGGTGGATTTCATCGATGAAAAGGATGGGGGCGCCCTTCTGGTTAAAAAGGGAAGAGCGCCCTGCCTTTTCAAAAATTTCCCTCACATCTTTTACGCCCGCAGTAACTGCTGAAAGAGTGAAGAACTCTCTGTCAAGGGTAGATGCGATAATATGCGCCAGCGTAGTCTTTCCCACGCCTGGAGGGCCCCAGAGGATGAAAGACGACAGATTGCCGGATTCAATCATCCTCCTGAGGATACAGCCCTCACCCACAAGATGACGCTGGCCCACATACTGGTCCAGCGTCCTGGGTCTGAGCCGCTCCGGGAGCGGGGGTAACAATGCCGATGACGCACTCATCAGATTTCCTTTGAAAATACGCGCCTGCGGCGCTTGAATTCACGACGGTAGTCGTTCCAGAGGTTCTGGACCGCATTGTTGCTCTCCATCTCTGCATTGGACTCACCGTACTTGAAGCCGCCGTTGATAAGGTTGGGAATGATCTCGTTGAAAAGAAGCGCATGAACGCCTTTGTTCTGATACTCCTTGTCTACTGCTATGAGCAGCAGTTCAAGGGCCTCCTCGTATTTCCAGAACATGGATTTGAGGAGACGGAACCAGCCGAAGGGGAAAAGATAGCCCCTGCTCTTCTGTACGGCATGCGCAATGGAAGGCATTGTGATTGCTACGGCCACAAGATTACCTTCCTTGTCTTCCACTATGGTAACGAACTTGAGGTCCAATAGACCAAGATACGTATCCACATAGGAATCAATAACTTCCGGAGGAAGAACAGTGAAGTCGAAGAGACCCTTGTATGTACGGTTGATAAGGTCGAAGATCTTCTGTCCGTAACGCTCCTTGTTAACCTCTTTCTTGGTGATATGCCTCACATGAAGGCCATAACGGCTGGAAATGATGGCGCTTACGCGGCTCACTCTCTCAGGGATTGCGTCCGGGACATAAATCCTGTACTCCAGCCAGTCGTTGGCCTTGGTCATTCCAAGAGCCTCGAAATGGGAGGCATAGTAAGGGTAGTTATACTTCAGGGCAAAGGAGGAAATATCGTCAAATCCCTCCACAATGCAGCCTTCGCTGTCAAAGTCGGTGAAGCCAAGGGGGCCGGAAATCTGAGTCATGCCATTCTCCTTGCCAAAGGCGATCACTGCCTCAAGCAGGGCTTTGGAAACCTCCTTGTCGTCGATGAAGTCCATCCAGCCGAAGCGGACCTCGGCGTGGTTCCAGTCACGGTTTGCAATCTCGTTGATGATTGCCATAACGCGTCCCACAACTACTCCGTCCCTGTATGCAAGGAACTTCTTGGATTTGGAGTACTTGCCCATGGGATTCTTTGAAGGATCCAGGGTAGTGAGCTCATCCATGTATAGGTTGGGAACGTAATGGGGACAGTCTTTATAAAGACGCAAAGGGAACTTCACGAAAGTGCGAAGTTCCTTTGCGGTCTCTACTGTCTTGATAATAACAGACATTATTAAGGTTTAGGTTTTAGTACAAGTAAGTGTTTAAAGGTTGGGGAACTCGAACACAGCGGGAGCTACCGGCTCTGCTGCGGGCTGCTCTGCGGGAGCCTCTGCAGCGGGTGCTTCTGCTGCAGGTGCCTCAGGTGCTGCGGGCTCTTCTGCCTTGGGCTCAAGGACACTCTCGAGGAGCTGTTCTGCGGCGGTAGTCTCAGTCTTGGCGGCTTCCTGTGCAGCGGCCTCGGCGGCAGCAGCTTCTTCAGCGGCAGCCTTGGCGGCCTTCTCGGCCTCCATCTTGGCAGTAGCAGCCTCCAGTTCAGCATTCTTCGCAGCGGCCTTTTCCTGAGCCTTTGCAGCCTTCTCCTGAGCCTTTGCAGCCTTTTCAGCTTCCTTGGCAGCCTTAGCATCTGCCTTGGCCTTCTCTGCTGCTTCCTTAGCGGCCTTCTTCTCTGCAGCGGCGGCTTCCTTGGCTGCCTTTTCATCGGCCTTGGCCTGGGCAGCGGCTTCCTTCTCCGCTATCTTGGCGGCCTTGGCATCTTCCTTGGCCTTCTGCTCTGCAGCCTTTGCTTCCTCTGCCTGGAGCTTCTCGTATTCCTTAAGTTCTTTCTCCTTGGCCTTCTGCTCTTCCTTCTCCTTCTTCTCCGCGGCCTTTGCCTCGGCCTTCTCCTTCTGTTCCTTGATGATGGCCTTGCTCATCTTGCGGTAGTCTATCTGACGTTTGCCAAGGGCGAAGGAAAGACCTACATATGCATTCAGGTTGAGATCGTCTGCGGGCATAAGGGCATACTGCTTAACAGCAGCGGGAACGCTGTCCGGAAGGAGTGCGCCGATGTTCACGAGATTGAGAGGAATGGACACTGCGTCAACTCCCACAAAGAGATTGAACAGGCCGGGGTGGAGGTTCACAGCAGCACCAAGAACCTTGAAACTGTCTCCGAGCCTGGAACTTACGGATGCACTCAGGAAGTTGAGGGGTGTCCAGTTAGCAGACAGGAGGATATCATTGGTATTGAAGGCGAAGCTGCCGCCGTAGAAGGTATAGAGGGCACCTACGGAGAGTCTCTGGTAGAAGGGGACACGAAGCTCGACACCACCGTTTACGCGGTAGGGAATTGCTTCCCAGCCGGCGCCGAGGGTCTTGGGTTCGGTAGCGGGGGTCTGAGGTGTAAACTTGAGCATCTGGGGGAGAGCGTTTACAAACTGGGAGACCTGGTCGCTGTCCTCTGCGGCTGATGAAGGAGTTATGGAATCGTTGAACGAGGATACGCCCAGGATTTCATCTGCCCAGTTCACGTAGCCGAAGTCAAGTATTGAAGCCGACACGGTGAGCCAGGGGAGGATATTGATGCTGAGACCGGCATCCAGTGCGCCGCCCAGTCCAAGGTTCTTGGTAAGCTTGCTTGCATTGATCTTGGGGTGGGTGAGGTCAAGGTAACCGTCACCATCGGTTGTGAATTCTGCAAACGGAACAGATCCGGACAGGGAACCTTTGCTATTGATAGCCCAGTTGTTGCTTGCCATGGTCACATTGAAAGTATCCATGGAAAGGCTGGCATTTGCAAGGCCGACAAGGCCCTTGAAGCGGATACCGTAGGAGAATGCGTTCTTGACAATCTTGCTTACGCCCCATGCCAGTTCCAGATAGTTCCTGGAGGTGAGGCCAAGACCGGAGAAGTCAAAGTTTGCACCGTTGGAAGAACCGTCCTTGAGGAAACGGAAAATGTCCTTGGGGAGGTCAAGGCGGTCTGTGGTCTTGATGGAGAGGTCGAAGGTGGAGAAAGAGTGCTTCTCTTTGTTCCAATGGCCCCTGGAGATGAGGTTGATATTGGAAGAGAGTTCAAACTTGTTGAGTCCGTCATTGAAGCCGCTCAGGAATTCCTCTGAAGAGATGGAATTGTTGAGAGCCAGCACATACTGGCCGGAAGCATCCTTCTTTACAAAATCTGAGAAACCGAAGTCGCTCTGGATATTGGCGCCGAACTGACCCAGGCCAACGGAGAAGAAGTTGTGCTCGCTGGCAAAGGCAGGGTTCATGCGGTAGGCATACTGATAACCTCCGAGGAAGTAACCAGTCCTGAAGTCCTGGGCATTTGCGGAGAGCACTCCCAGGAAGAGCATGGATGATGCTAGGAGAATTTTAGCAGTTTTCATGTACAATATTATTGATTATAATTATTTTACAAGGTCTTTCAGATCTGTGGTGACACCGTCAGGCAGGCAGAAGGTAATATTCCTGATGGATATTTTCTGGTTGGGGCTCAGGCAAAGATCGGGATCCTGGGCCGATGCTGTGACGGTGAATCCGATGCTCTTGACCATCTTACCGCCGGAAGGAATGGTGAGTTCTATGCTCACATCTCCCTTTGCAGCACCGTTCTTTGTAGCTGCGCCCACCTTGACGGGATCCTTGGGAGCCACGCCGTTCATTACATTCTTGTCCTCGTCCTTGACAACCATGGTCATGTCGAAATTCAGGGGAATCTGGTTCTCATAGGAGAACTTGACAATGGCCCTGGTATCTCCCTTTATAAGGCCGTTGACCTGATTGAGGTTAACCTGCATGTCGTCCATTGCGAGGCTGAGGCTGAGCTTGGTATCTGCAGTAAATGACAGGGGAGCCTTGATGTTGGCAGAAAGGGTTCCGCCGTAATTCTTTCCGGACTCTACCGTGAGCCACTGGCTGTCGTTGAACAGGACTTCGAAATCCTTTACTTCAACCTTGTCAGGAACGGGATTAAGGAGCTTACCCAAGTCCTTGATTTCCTTATAGATAACGCCGCTTTCCTCTCCGTTTGCATGGGTACCGAGGCTGTAATTGGTGGTTGCGCCGGCAGCAAACTCAAGAGGACCAAGTTCATAACTGCGGACAACAGAACTGCCGTTGAGGGTTACGAGGTTGGCATTGAGCCCGAAGGCGAAGGGGAGTGTGCTGTTAAGGGACATATTGACCTGGACGTCAGAGAGTTCAATCTGAGGATTTCCGTCCACAAGTTCCTTGGGGAGCTTATCCTTTATTGCAACGGAGTAATTACCTGCATCAAACGTGGGGATGGCGTCCTTGGAAAGTTGTATTGTGGCGTTTTTGATTGCCACATTGTTTGCCGCATAATCGCAGTCTACTGCAAAGGTGCTGAGTGCGGTATCTGACTTGACTACGACGATATTGTGTAAGCCTTCACCGAGATAAGGGGTAAGAATTGGATAGTCAGAGAGGTTTATACTGGTTGTTGCTCCGGTAAAATCAGAAGGGGAGATGGAAATGGTTCCGTCCATGGCCACTTTGCCGGACAGAGGGAGGGAGCCCTTGGTGGCAAGGCCGTTTCCAAAATCGAGCGACTTGAGGGCAAGCGTGAATGAAATGCCGGTATTCATGGGGACGTTTACGTCCTTGTTGGCGGTTATTACGTTGCCTCCGGTGAGGTCGAAATCTTTATTGCTGCAGGAGTCGAACACAAAGAAAGAGGGAAAGCTGATGCTTGTGCCTTTCTTGAAGACAAATTTCTGGAAAGGAATGCCGGAAGGCCTGATAGTGAATGAGATAGAGCCGTCAAGATCTGCCTTCTGGATGGATTTGATAAGCTCCGGGAAATTGGAGATGGAGCAGTCAAGGTCAAAATTGAAGGCGTAATTCTGGGAAAGGAGGCTCTCGAAGAAATCTATGTTGACTTCCGGGAAAAGGGCGGCGACTGCCTGCTTGTCTGCAGGATTGTACTCGATTGGAGTATTGGCGGGAATGCTTGCCTCGCTGAGGTTGATGGAGGTATGGTAGGAATCCGATAAACTGATGGCGAACTGGGAGGCGTCAAAGGTGAATCCGTCTCCGAGGGACTGGCCGTCAACAATCTGGTAGGAAATGGCGTAATTACCTTCGGCGGTAACGGTGAGAACGCCGTCCGTGCCGGATGTAAGCAGTTCTCCAAGGGTCTTGGAGTATTCTGACATGACGGTGACTTCAGTACCGGGAGCTACAGTGACTTCTGTATTGATATTATCTACTTCCTCGATATTGACGAGGCCGCATGCACAAGGCATGAGGAACGCTGCAGCAGCTGCCGCTGCCAGACTCAGGTAATGGATAGTTTCTTTCATATGAAATTAATTACGTTTCAAGTTTAATGATAATCCTTACAAATATAACAAAATTCCGATAAAAACAACGCACGCGCGCGAAAATACGCGACAAAACCCTGAATTCTTTATTACTACATCTGTTACACAATTTATATTAAAACGGGAACCTAAAGCAAATAAGAACTTGAACAGCAATCGTTTTTTTATCAACGAATTAATGTATGCAATAGTTCTTATTTCTTTTATAGCATTAGTGCGTTACTAAGACTAAGTAGGTAAATCGTTATCTGTAATGGCCGAATGTTGAGAGCACAAGTACCTCGACGACTTCATCGTAGATTTTATAGACGAGCCGATGCTCTTTGGTGATTCGTCTGGAATAGACAGAACCATCGTAGCCCTTAAGCTGTTCCACCTGACCAGTACCCGTCCGAGGGTGTTCCCGGACTTCGTCAAGAAGTTTTGATAGTTTGGATACGGCCTGTGGTGCTTTTTTGTTGAGTTCCTTCAGGTCTTTTTTTGCATCTTCGGTGAATACGATGGTGTACATATCAGTCCTCGCTAATCATCCTGCCGAGGAAGTCCTCGGTGCTCTCGCCCTCGTTCATCCGGTACACCTTGCCAGCCTCGTAATCGGCAATACCCTGACGGATTTTAGCATCCAAGGTTGCTCTGTCGATAAGAGTATCGTCTTCCATAACTGGGACAAGGCGGTAACTGCCGTGAGACCTTGAAGTAATCACGACATCGTTGGTACGAGCCAGATCAAAGTACTTGCGTTGATTGGCTCTGAATTCTCTACTACTTACTACGACCATAACTTTTCTTTTGTTCAATGCAAATATATGTATTTTCAAAACAAGTACCAAATTGGTACACATTTTTCTCATATTAAACGCTCACCGAAGTGAGCGATAAA
>JAEEGF010198175.1_pt1 | contig 12120 bp, 8 predicted proteins | sample 9134171 | NCBI WGS metagenome assembly JAEEGF01 (sample SAMN16246542, study PRJNA631951) | gut metagenome | biome: gut microbiome; feature: rumen; material: AP-attached | host: Bos | place: Iran: Karaj | collected 2018-10 | reverse complement strand
CTATAATTTAAAAAATACGTTATATTGGTATTGTATAATACCGATACTGAATAGGAAGGTAATTTGAATAATCTGATTGCGGCTCAATTGTTTATACAAAAACTAAGGCCTCTTCTTGAGCAAAACAAAGTTGTTTTTGACCCGAGGAATCAAAAAACACAGAGATTTTTGCTGCAAGAAGACATGAATGTAGAAGATGTATTTGAATACCTTAAAAAACTTGAGCCTGCGAATTATTTTGATGGGCCAAAAGAAGACAGAAACGGAAAACCCGGTGATGTTATGATGTTCCTGTATCCCTACAAAAAGACCAGAATCTACATAAAACTTAAGATTTGGACTAATGCAAATGGGGATTCTGGTGTTGTTATGTCTTTCCATGAGGAGGGTGAATATGATTAAGATGTCATGCCCATATTGCGAAACTGTTAGCAATGTAAAAGAAATTAGAAGAAATGAATCAATCGAGCATAAAGGGAAAATGATTTCCTACGAAGCAGTTCATTATGAATGCACTGCATGCCATGAAATTTTTGACACAAAGGAACAAATGGAGGCCAATCTTCTTGCAATCCGGGAAGCCTATGATTTGCAGTATAATCCCATAACGGCAGAAAGAATAATTAGCATCCGTAAAAAATACAATGCAAGTCAGAAAGCATTCGGGCTTATTCTTGGCATGGGGGAATTGACAATAAATTCTTATGAGCAGAATAAATCTATCCCCAATTCCTCAAATCGGCTTCTATTGCAGCTTGCAGAAAATCCTCTTGTTTTCTTTGAAATGTATGAGAAAAACAAAAACAAGATAGGAGCCATCCAGCGAGAACACATAGAATCTTCCGAATCGTATAAAGAATGCAAACGATGGGGTGGTTTGGAAAGTCTTTACAAAAATCTTTCTTCTGCAGAAAGAGAAATAATTGAGAATAAGACTTATATTGTTGATTATTGCTTTGGATAATTTAGAAAACATCCGTTGTAAATGAAAATGCAACTCACAAGGATTTCTTTATAGTTCAACAGGAAGTACCTCTAGCTTTAGTGTAACAAGTACTGCACATCTGGCAAAAGTCCAGGTCTTCTTGCTGTAGTTTTTGCAAAACAAGCCTAGCCCCGAAGGGACAGTCCGTATAGAGAGCTGCTCCAGAAAGAAATAAAAAGAAAAAACTTTACACCAATGAAATTTAGTATTATTCTTGAATTATATAGAAGATTTTATTTAAACTTAAAAACCAGGATGTAGAGATGAAAAGTCTTAAGAATTACGACCCGACCGCCATAATTACGCCCTACAAGGGAAAGCTTTATTCAGGTGAATGGCCTACGCTGCCAGAGCTTTTTAAGATTAGCCTTGACCGCGTGCCAAATAATGCCTGTTTTACGGATTTTGAAGGTCCAGGTGGAGCAAGGAATGCCCTTACCTACACCCAGGTTGTGCAGAAGATTCAGGGCTTGGCAGACTGGCTTGCCGTGAACGGTGTAAAAAGGGGGGACAGGGTTGCCGTTACCGGGAAAAATTCTCCTGAATGGGCAGTGGTTTATTTTGCGGCCCTTTTTGCGGGTGCTACCATTTGTCCGCTGGATTTTGCCCTTCACAACGAGGAGCAGGAAAATCTTTTGGCTACCGCAAAGCCAAAATTTCTTTTTGTTGACGAGGAAAAGTACGAATATTACGCAAATAAGGAAAATGATTTTAAGGTTTATTCGCTAAGCCCCAAGTTCAAGGATAAGTATGCCTACAATCTTACTACGGACGAAAAGCCGGAGATTGAGATGCCGGAGCTTGAGGATACCGCCGCCATTCTTTTTACCAGCGGAACTACCGGTAAGGCCAAGGGGGTTATGCTTAGCCACAAGAATCTTGTTAGTGATTCCTTTATTGCCCAGCGCAACATGATTATTACCAAGGACGACGTTTTCTATGCCCTTTTGCCGGTGCACCATGCTTACACAATGCTTGCCGTTTTAATAGAAACGGTTGCTGTTGGCGCGGAATGTGTTTTTGGCAAGAGCATGGCTGTTTCCAGGCTTATGAAGGAGCTTAAGGAAGGCCACATAACAATGCTTTTGGGCGTGCCTCTTCTTTTTAACAAGCTTGCTGCCGGAATTATCAAGGGGATAAAGGAAAAGGGTGCCTTTGTCTACGGAATAATGAAGTTTCTTATGGGGCTTTCCTACCTTATAAAGAAGGTCTTTGGTGTTAACCCGGGCAAGAAGATGTTCAAGAGCGTGCTAAAAAAGGCAAACATCTATTCGCTGCGAATTGCAATATGCGGTGGCGGCCCGCTTGCAAAGAGCGTCTTTAAGTTCTTTAATTCCATGGGCATAAATTTTGTGCAGGGTTACGGTCTTACGGAAACTTCCCCAATTCTTACGCTGAACCCAATCGAGCACTTTAAGATTCAGAGCGTTGGTTCTTATTTTGTTGGCCACATGGAAATGAAGATTCTTAACCCCAACAAGGACGGCATTGGAGAAATTGCGGTTAAGGGGCCAATGGTCATGCAGGGCTACTACCAGATGCCAGAGGAAACTGCCAAGATGTTTACGGAAGACGGTTTCTTTAAGACAGGGGATCTTGGCTGGCTGGACAAGGAAAACTACCTTATGCTTTCTGGCCGCGTAAAGAACATGATTGTTACATCCGGCGGAAAGAATGTCTACCCGGAAGAGATAGAAGACATGTTCCAGCTGGAAAGTGAAATTTCACAGATTACAGTTCAGGGCTATATTGCGGAAGGCTCGGATGTGTCGGAAGAGCTTGAGGCTTTGGTCTATCCGGATGACTCGCTTTTTGCCCGGCTTGGGGTTGCCCGCGAGGACAAAATGAGCGACAACGTTGTAAAGGCAGAGGTTCAGGAGATTGTGAACAAAATAAACCGCAAGCTTTTGCCTTACCAGAGGATTACCCGGCTTACGATTCTGGAAAAGCCTTTGGAGATGACGACAACGCTCAAGGTAAAGAGAAACTACAAGAAGTAGAATAAGGCCCATAAAAATTACCTTCGCTTTTCAGGGTCGCTTGGAACTTTGTTGAAAGAACCGCTTACGCTCTATTGCTGGGGTTCGACCGAGCTCACTCAACGGCAAGTGCCTACGGCGGTTCTTTTCTCTTTCAATCGGGAGTAAATTACAACCAAGGTTCCCGCACAGGTTTCTGGCCAAAAAGCTGAAAGGCCAAAAAATCTTGCAGAAAACAAAAAAACAAATTATACTATAAGTATACTTTGTGAGGGAGAAATTTGTGCGCAGCCTTTTGCTCTCAATTCAATATGCAAGCATAGTCGGATTGTTTGTAGAGTCTTGGATTATTTTCCGCAGATTAAAACACGCTCCCCTTTCCTATCTTTTTCTGAGCTGCCTTGCAATCCTTGTAAACAACATTGGCTACCTTTTCCAGCTGCTTTCCACGACGGAGGAAGCCTATGTTATAGCCCTTAGGTTTTCCTACGCGGGGCGCACATGGATTACGCTTTTTCTTTTTATGTTCACGATTGAACTTTGCAAGGTAAAGTTCCCCAAGCTTATAAAAAATTCTTTTGTGATTGTGCACATATTGATTTATCTTTCCATTCTAACATTTACAAGGCACAACCTTTACTACACATGGACTGAATTTTCCACGGACAAGATTTTTCCACGGCTGCTTCACGGGAACGGAATTGTCCACCATATTTTTATGGCACTGCAGTTTTTCTACATTGCCATGGGCTTTAACTGGCTTTTTAGGTCTTGGCGCAAGGCAAACAACCGCACTAGGAAAAAGCGGCTCATGTCTGTAATAATTTCTTTTTTTATTGAATTCCTGTTCTTTATTATCCACCAGATAAAGCTGATTGAGCTGGCAAGGGTTTACGACATAACGATTTTTGGCTACGTAATAGGCATAGTGGTTATGTTCGTGGCGTTTTTTAGGTACGACCTTCTTGGAACAAAGGAAATTGCGCGCGATTTTATTATAGATCACCTTTCGGAAGGAATAATCGCGGTGGACGCAAACGACAACATTCAATACTGCAACAAGACTGCGGCAGAAATATTTCCCGGAATAGAAAGCGATTCTGCAAACCTGATTCAAAAAATTAAGGACGCGGTTTTGAACAAGGGTGCTATTAGCATAAAGGACAGGTTTTACAGCGCAGAAGAAAATGACCTGCTTAGGGACAAGAAAAACTTTGGAAAGCTTTACGTTTTGTTTGACACGACGGAGCAATACGAACACTTAAAGAAGGAAAAATACAATCTGCAAAAGGAACTTAGGATAGACCCAATGACGGGGCTTTACAACCGCAAGGGCATGGAATATTTTTCCGACATTCTTTACAAGGAAGCTTTGCAAAAGGGCAAGTCTCTTTTTGTTTGCATCTGCGACATGGACGGTCTTAAATTTATAAACGATAACTTTGGGCACGGAGAGGGCGACAGGGCCATAAAGAATCTTTCGCAAATCATAACAGAGGCTGCGGACGAGGATGACATGGCTTTTAGAATTGGCGGTGATGAATTTTTGATCTTGGGGCTAAAAGACGATGCCTCCAAGACTGCGGAGGAATTTAGCGCAAGGACAGAAAAAATCATTGCTGAATGGAACCAGAAACTAAAGCTCCCCTACACGATTGGCATGAGCTACGGCCCCATACTGCAAAAGATTACCGGTGCGGCAAACGAATTTTCCGACCTGCTTAGAAAATCGGACACGGAGATGTACCAAATGAAGAAGCAAAGTGGTATGTATAGGCGATAAGCCAAAGCGGCAGAATTAAAGGAGACTGGTGCTGGCACATTCGCACGCACTTGCTACGAATGTGTGTACCAAATGAAGCGGAAAAATGGTATGTACAGGCGGTAGGCTAAAGCGGCAGAATTAAAGGAGACTGGTGCTGGCACATTCACACGCACTAGAAATTTAGGCTAACTCCAGCATAGGCTCTAAACACATTTGTTGTAGTGTCTACGGCAAAGTCGTAGCTGTGTTCGCTTATGGTAAGGGTCATTTCGTCGCTTGTAAAATGAAGCCAGGAAAAACCGATGACGGGGCTTACAAATTTGGATGCCAGGAATTTTACCTGAAGGTCTGTTCCGCCACCAAAGCCAACCCAGTCAACAGAAGAATCTTCCTCTCCAGAAAAAGCTGCCCCGCCAACGACAAAACCTGCGCCAAGAATTATGCTAATATTTTGGGTAAGGTTGAATCCAACGGAAGGGCCGCAAAGCACGCCAATTTCAAAGCAGAATTTATCTTCATCGCCGGACAAGTCTCCAAAGCTAAAGTCCAGTTTTTCCATAAATCCTACGGAAAACAAGTCCGAAATGCTCCAGAGGTTGTGGTTTGAAAATCCAAGCGCAAAATTTTCGGAACTTTCGCTATCGTCAACATTTCTGTCGTCCCTGGAAACAGAAAGATGCGCATAGCCTGCGTTAAGCTGCAAGTCTCCGTCATACTCCGCATAAGCCAGACCAGAGCTTAGTAAAATTGCAAGGCAAAAAACAAGGAAAAACAATCTTTTCATAAGCTATACTACCTCAAAAAATAAGTCTTCATAATGCCCTTACCCTTTATTTCCATAGCCACAGGTTCTGTATAGGCTATGAACTTATTCGTAAGGGACATTGTGCTTTCCGAGACGTGAATTCTGGATGGTACTCCAGAACTTTCCATTCGGCTTGCAACATTAACCGTGTCTCCCCAAATGTCGTAAACGAATTTTGTTTTTCCAATAACACCTGCAATAAGGTTGCCGCTGTTGATTCCTATCCTCATGAAGAGCTTAACATTGCTGGCAGCATTAAAGTCTTCTATGTCCTTAAGCATTCCCTTTGCAAACCTGATGAGCAAGAGTGCATTCTTTTCCGCAGGTTCTTTTCCAAAAAGTCCGGCTGCGGCCATATAAGAGTCGCCTATGGTCTTTATCTTTTCTATTCCTTCGCGCTTGGCCCTTTCGTCTATGCGGGAATAAAGCGAATTTAGTGCACCAACAACAGTGCCTGCATCAAGGGTGCTTGTTATTTTTGTAAAGCCAACAATGTCTGCAAAAAGCACGGAAGCATTTTCTATCTTGTCCGCAATTTTTGTATTCTTGTCCATAGCAAGGCGTTTTGCCACTTCTTTTGGAAGGATGTTCAAAAGCAGCTCTTCTGAACGGTTCTTTTCTTCCTGGAGTTCCTTTGTGCGCTCCTCTACCGTATCTTCCAACCTTCTGTTTTCTTCCTCAATGCGGATAATCTTTCCTTCCGCAAAAGAAATTGTGATTGAAACAATAAAAATAACCGCAAGCACGCCCAGTGCAATGTCAAAGAAAATGTACGACAGGGGCCTAAGAACGCTTTCATAGGAGAAAACAATTTTTGACTCTAGCGGAGAGAAGTTTGCCGGAGAGTACATGATGCAGCCAAAGCCAAGGTTTCTTAGCGGAGAAACTTGGTAATAATTTGCACCGTGAATATTTTCGGCATCTTTGTCCTGTGGCTTCCTAACATACATCACTTTTTCCGAAATAGAGAAAGTTCCGTTCCAAGGGCCTGGGTCGATTGAACAGTCCTCAGCAACATCTATGGAAACTTTCCAGTCGGTGATGATTGTTGCCTTCATGTTGTTATAGATTATTCCGTTGTACTGGGCCCCAACCCTGCTGTAGTCATCGTTATCAACCCATACTTTTTCTGCGTCGCGCAAAAATGTAACGCAAACAGGTTTTGACCTGTCGTTTTCCTGGCAGGGCTCTTCTATAACAATATCTCTTTCTGGAATACTGATTCCCGTAATGGAAACTATTATAAGAATCAAAAGAAGTCCGCCCGAAACCGCAGAAATAACCTGCCACAAATGGTTTCTTGCAATCCTCTTCTTCATTTCTGGGATTGTAAACCCCTGCTTGTAGTCTGGACTTAGGCGGGCACCGTTTCTTTTGTCCGAATAAAATTCAAGCTCCATAAGTTTGATTGATGAATAAAAAAGATGCAGAGCTCCAATTCCGTAGCCAAGGTTTATCCATGAAATTCCGTAGAAAAACAAAGCCAAAACTATTCCGGCAAGAGGAAAAACAGAATAAAGGAAAAGGGAAACAAAAACATTCTTTTGCAGGAATTTTTTATACTGGAAAAGCATTACCACAGAGATAAGACCCGGCAAAAGTCCCAAGGCAACGCTCAGGGGGTAGAGCGCATTCCTGTGATAGAAATTTTCTTCGTCAAAGTAGTAAAAGATTTTTGTAAACTGGTTTGCAATGGTAAAGCCAAGTCCCAAAAGGCAAATGAAAAAGACAGCATAAAGATGAACCGGAATTCCTCTTTTTACAGATGTGCGGGGATAGCAAAGAAACCTAAAATTTAAAATGTCGGACTTGATGAATTCTACGCAATAAAGGCAGTAAAAGAAAGTTATTACGTAATTAAGGGAAAAAACCATAAGGTTGCAGATTCTGACCATATAGTAGCCGGTATGGCTGCCGTTTCCCCTAAAGATATAGGCCAAAGCATCAAAAATAAGGAGTAACCCCGTAATGATTTGCAAAATAATCAAAGTTCTGCGGCTGTTGTCCTTAAGCTTATGCCCAGAAATCAAAAACACCCCGGTCTGAAGGCAAAAAAAGCCCAGCCCAAAAAGAACTACTATGCTGATAAGTTTAATTGTGTCACTCATATATACTATAAATTGTATTTTATATAGTACGGTTTGTCTATAAAAAAATTAATTAGTGTTTACTGAAAAACTCTTTTCAAGGGAGTACCCTTGGACCCCAAACTTAAGGGGAGCAACTTTTTTAACGTTAAAAAAGTTGCCTACTCCGAAGCGAGGTTTTTCCCTGCTAGAAACTTCGTTGCAAGTGCCCCTTACCCCCTCCCTTTCCCGGCACGGCTTAGGGCTAACGCCCTAAGAACCCAGTTTATTTTATTCTAGAGACAAGCTTAAGGTTTTTGGGGTGTTCAGCATTTTCCACGGTGTATGGGCTCTAATTTTCTCTTATGTAAAGCAGTTGGAAATCAGATTTGGGCGCAACGAGAAAGCAAAATCTGATTTCCTTACGGCATATTGACTAAAGGCGTTTTTTCTGCTATATTTTTTTCACTTTTAATGGGCCATTAGCTCAGTTGGTTAGAGCAGGGGACTCATAATCCCTTGGTCCTAGGTTCAAGTCCTAGACGGCCCATGCTTTAAGGATTTACAATTTTTGGTTGTAAATCCTTTTTTTATGCCCAAACAGTAATTCTTGCGGCAGGTAGGCACTCCAAAAAAACAGAAAAATATAATATAATAGGCCTATGAAGTTTAGGGAATTTTTTGTAAAGCACCACTCTATCCACTACGGCTTTATTTGTCTTATAGCCAACATTCTTGCCGTTGTTTCCACAAATCTGACAAGCTTCCCCATGCCGGACACCACTCCCCTGCGCGAATGGATTGAATTTATGCACAGCCACAGTGTCCTCGTTCTTGCAATAGCCATAAGCTGCTACTCGCTGCCCACAATCCTCTGCATATTATACGGCTTAAAAACAATAAAATTCAGGCAGAAGCCAAAGGAATACACGGAAGTTTTAGTCCACATGCCCATAGCATACTCGTTGCGGGGAACCACAGGCTGGATTTCCAATGCCCTCTGCGAAGTTGTTATTCTGCTCTACCTAAAGATTACTGCAAACATGGACATTGCATTCATCCTGATTTCGTCATTTACATCTTACATCTTTCTGACCATCCTTACTTTTACGCTCTCCTTCTTTTCCCTGGAGACGCTGAACAGGAACCTTGTCTTGCCCGCACTCTATCCCCAGGGAAACATTTCCAGGGTAAACCGGGCTTCCTTGTCTTCTCTAAAAAACATGTTCCTTTTCTACTTTTTTTCTACAGCGGTATTTCCGACCGCATACCTTGGCATAAGGCTCTTTTTTACCAAAAGATACAACGTAGAGATTCCAAACTACCTTGATTTTGTTTTTACCCTGCTCCTCTTGCTGATTGGTCTGGTCCTTACATTTTTGATAGCTTACTTTTTCCAGAGGCCGCTTAAAAAGCTTACTGAATCCGCCAACGAAATTTCCAAGGGCAACTACGACGTTTCAACGAAAATCTGTTCTAATGACGAAATGGGCATTTTGGGCGACAGCTTTAACGCCATGGCAAAATCGCTAAAGGAAAAGGAGTTTATGCGGGATACATTCGGAAAGATTGTTACTCCTCAGGTTCGCGACTACCTTTTGAGCGGAAACGCTGGCTTAGGCGGAAAGACGCTTGAGATTACGGTTATGTTCTGCGACATACGCGGCTTTACCACCCTTTCTGAACACATGAGGCCAGAGGAAGTGGTTTCTTTGCTTAACAGCTATTTTACCGGCCTTGAAAAATGCATTGCAAGCCACGGCGGGGTAATCAACAAGTACATTGGCGATGCAGTTATGGCACTTTTTGGGGCACCAGTTCCATCTTCCACCCACGCCACTGATGCTTACCTTGCAGCTTTGGACATGAGAAAGTCCCTTGTGGAGATGAACAAAAGCTTTGTGCAAAAAGGCATGCCGGAGATTCACTTTGGCATAGGCCTACATTCCGGGCCAGTTTTGGCAGGGAATATTGGGGCTTCCAGCAGGATGGAATACACCGTTATTGGAGACACGGTAAACACCGCAAGCAGAATTGAAGGCTTGTGCAAGACTTACAAGACGGACCTGCTTATTTCCGACACCACGGCAAACCTTTCCGGCGAGGAACTGACCTTTGTTGACGAGTCCGAAATTCGTGGCAGAACTGGGAAAGTTAAGCTCTACACCAAATAGAAAAGGCAATCAACGAACCTAGACGCAAAGCATCGGGGTATTGAACCATCCGCGCGAATAAATTTTGTGTGCAATAGCAAGCACGGCAGGGATTGGAGGGGCGGCGTAGCCGTTGCCGGTGGGTGAGAGCGGGCTTTGCCCAACCGAACCACCGGCAATGGAGGCGAAAGCCGGAACCCCGGAAAGCCCACACAAAAGCAGCTGGTGCGTTGCATAAAAAAAATCCGCTGGAAAGCTGGCATTGACGCAAGATAAAAAAAGCAAATAATTTTTGAATATACCCAATACTGTGTTATAATCTATTTTATGGAAACAACTACAGAACACAAATGCCCTGCGTGCGGAGCCCCCCTGCACTTTGATCCAAATTCCCAGCTTTTGGTCTGTGACTACTGCGGAAACAAATTTACTATTGCGCAAGTTGAAGCTGCGGAAGCCGATCAATCTGCGAAAGCCGATCAATCTGCAGAAGCAAAAGAGGCAGCGGAAACACAAGAAGCAAAACCTTCCGAAATTGCCTTTGACTGGGGAGACTACAAGGCAAATCTTTCCGGTGAAAAACTTGAAGGAACAAAGATATTCGAATGCAAGTCGTGCGGTGCATCCATAGAAACAGACGCTACCACCATGGCATTGACCTGCCCCTACTGCCACAACAACACCGTCTTGAACGAAGTTGCAACAGGCGGCCTAAAACCAAACAAGATAATCCCCTTCAAATTCACCAAAGACAAGCTGCCGGGCATATTGCGCTCATTCTACTGGCAAAAGAAGCTTCTTCCACGCAACTTCTTTACCGCAAACAAAGTCGGAGAACCTATCGGGGTATATGTTCCCTTCTGGCTCTTTGACACAAAGCTTTCCGGTGACGCAGTATTTTCCGCAAAAAAAACGAGAAGCTACACAAAGGGTGACTACCGCTACCACGAAACAAAGCATTATGACGTAAACAGGTCGGGCAGTCTAAGCTTTAAGCAGGTTCCTGTAGACGCAAGCAAAAAAATGGACAACGAGCTTATGGATTCCCTAGAACCGTTCAACTATTCGGAACTTGTGGACTTTGACAACCGCTACCTTGCAGGATATTGCGCAGACCGCTTTGACCGCTCACCGGACGAAGAGCTTCCCCGCGCAAAAGACAGAATGGCAAGGACAGCGGAAAAGCATTTCTCCAAGACAATTTCCGGCTATTCAGACGTAAAGATTAAAAACTGCAATTACACCACAGAAAACCCCAGCGTAATATATGCAATGGTTCCAGCCTACATCTTTGAATGCAACTACGAAGGAAAAAAATACCAGTATGCGGTAAACGGGCAGACAGGAAAGATTGTTGGCGAGCTTCCAATCGACAAGAAAAAAGCAAACTTCTGGTACTGGTTCATGTTCCTTATGACAGGAGGGCTAACAGCCTTCATCATGCTTTTGCTTCAGATTATTTTCTAAGGGGTAAGGTAACAAAGATGAAAGAAAGAAATAGACTTTTACGCAGCATAACACTTTTGCTTTTGACCGCACTGTTGGCGGCAGTCCCTTCCGCAAGCATATACGCGGAGGGTGCAAGTGAATCTGGCGGGAGTGAATCTGGTGGCAGCGAAAGTGGCAGCACGAAAGGAAGCCCCAAGCAGATGTACAAGACAGGCATCTACCGGCTCAACGACTTTGACGAAATTTTTGAAGAAGAAGAAAAAGACCGGCTCAACGCCATCTTAAAGGAAGAAATGTCCAACTGCCACATGGACTTTCCAATTGCGGTAAAAAGAAAAGGAACTGCGACGGCAGAAGAATATTCAGACACCTTTTACGAACACAACGGCTTTGGCTGGGGAGACGGAAAAGACGGCGTAATGCTCATTGCCTATACCGACAGCCAGGAAGTTTTTGCAAAAGGCTACGGATTTGGCCACTGGTTCCTCTCGGAGGAATTCAAGCAGGCAGTTACCACCAGGCTTTCGCAGATGCGCAGCGAGGAAAAATCCTGGTCGCAGATAATCACTGCCTATGCAGAACTCCTAAAAGCCCGCCAGCAGGAAATAAAGGATTCCGGCAAACCCGCATGGTACCCCAAGGACCTGGAAAACTTTAAAGACTTCCACGATGCAGATGCCCCCCGCTTGGTAGACCTTGCAGACATCTTTACTAAGGAAGAAGAAGAGCAGATGCTTTCTATAATACAGGCTATCCAGAAAGACTCCGGCAAAGACATAGTTGTTTATACGGACGTTACCACATACGGACTTTCTCGCAGAACCTTTGCGGCAGACATAAACGAACTGGCCGGCTACGGATTCGGCGACAACTTTTCGGGAACGGTGCTTTTTATCTGCATGGAACAAGGCAACCGCG
>JAEEGF010189244.1_pt1 | contig 12120 bp, 8 predicted proteins | sample 9134171 | NCBI WGS metagenome assembly JAEEGF01 (sample SAMN16246542, study PRJNA631951) | gut metagenome | biome: gut microbiome; feature: rumen; material: AP-attached | host: Bos | place: Iran: Karaj | collected 2018-10 | reverse complement strand
ATCTACTCCCGCCGGCGCAACGCCATCAGCGGCGAGAAGGTGGAGATCGACCTCCAGAACATGATGAAGGACACGGCCGCGGTCTTCGTAGACCGCTCCAAGGGCCTCCCGTTCGAGGAGTTCGAGGTCTCCCTGATGGCCCAGCTCTCCATCGACTCCGGCCTGGATGCCGCGACGTTCGAGAAGGCGAAGCCCGCCGAGATCGAGGACCGGCTCGTCGAGCACATGCAGGAGGTCTACCGCCGCAGGATGGATACCCTCGTGGAGCGTCTCTACCCGATCATCAAGGACGTCTATGAGAAGCAGGGCACGATGTACCAGAACATCGCCATCCCCATCTCCGACGGCCGCAAGCAGATGACGCTCTCGGTCAACCTCGAGCGCGCTTACAACAGCGAGGGGCGCGAGATTGCCAAGACCCTCAGCAAGAACATCATCCTCTTCCAGATCGACGAACACTGGAAGGAGCACCTCCGCGAGATGGACGACCTCAAGCAGAGCGTCCAGAACGCCACTTACGAGCAGAAGGATCCGGTCGTGGTCTACAAGCTGGAGAGCTACAACCTCTTCGCCGACATGCTCGAGACCCTCAACAAGGACGTCCTGTCCTTCCTCTTCAAGGCCTTCGTGCCGCTGCAGGACCGCCCGCAGCAGCCTCAGCGTGCCGTCCGGCCCAAGACCGACATGAGCCGCTACCAGGCCCGCCACAGCGACCTCAGCACCAATGGCGAGCAGAAAGCCAACGCCCCGGTCAAGGTGGACAAGCAGGTGGGCCGCAACGATCCCTGCCCGTGCGGCAGCGGCAAGAAGTACAAGCAATGCCACGGTCGTGGACTGGTATGAAAATAAACCCGAGACCCATGGAACAAAACGTAAATGATGTCAGCCGGATCTCCCAGGGAGCATCCATCCGGGGGACCTTCACTTCGTCAACCGACATCCGTGTGGACGGACAGGTGGACGGCACGATCTATTCCCAGGGCAAGGTGGTGACGGGGGATACCGCCCGCCTATCCGGCAAGCTGCTCTGCGGCAATGCGGATTTCCGGGGCAGGATGGATGGGGATATCTATGTCAAGGACCTCCTCTCGCTCAAGAACCCGGCCGAGGTGACCGGCAACCTGTTTGTCAGCAAGATCCAGGTCGAACTGGGCGTCCGCATCAACGGCGCCATCAAGATGATCTCCGAAGAGGAGTTCGACCAGATCGCTGCAAGCCTCCTGCAGAAGGGGGAATAAACCGTTACTCCGGTTTGTAGGAATCCTTCAGGGACACGGTCTTGTTGAAGATCGCGCGCTCCGGGGTGGAATCCGGATCCTTGACGTAGTAGCCGGTGCGCTCGAACTGCACGGCGATGCCGGAGGCGTCGTCCAGCAGGGCGGGCTCGGCGAGACCGCTGCCCATGACCAGCGACTCGGGGTTCAGGAAGTCCTTGTAATCCTTGTCTTCCGGCACCTGGCTCATGTCGGCCAGGGTGAAGAGGCGGTCGTAGTTGCGCAGCTCGATCTGCCGCGCATAGTCGCAGCTGACCCAGTGGATCGTGCCCTTGACGGAGCGCCATTCGCCGCCGCCCGGCTTGGTGGTCGGGTCGTAGCTGCAGATGAGTTCCGTGACCTGGCCGTCGGCATCCTTGATGACCTGCTCGCACTTGATGATATAGGTGTACTTGAGCCGCACCTCGCCGTCCGGCTTGAGGCGGAAGAATTTCTTGGGAGCATCCTCCATGAAGTCGGCGCGGTCGATCCAGAGCGTGCCCGTGAAGGGGACCTTGCGGGTCGCGCCCTCCGGCTCCGCCGGGTTCAGCGGGCAGTCGAACCATTCCACCCGGCCCTCCGGCCAGTCCTTGAGCGTGACCTTGACCGGGTCCTGGACCACCATGTAGCGGTTGGACCGGGCGTTGAGGTCCTGGCGGACGCACCACTCCAGCAGCTGGATGTCCATCAGCTGGTCGCGCTTGCTCACGCCGATCTTGTCGCAGAACATCTTGAGGGCTTCGGCCGTGTAGCCGCGGCGGCGCACGCCGCAGAGCGTCGGCATCCGCGGGTCGTCCCAGCCTGCCACCAGGCCCTTCTGCACCAGCTCGAGCAGCTTGCGCTTGCTCATCAGCGTGTAGGTGAGGTTGAGGCGGGCGAATTCGTACTGGTGGGACGGGTAGATCCCGAGGGTCTCGATGAACCAGTCGTAGAGGGGGCGGTGCACGTCGAACTCGAGCGTGCAGATGGAGTGCGTGATGTGCTCGATGGAGTCGCTCTGTCCGTGGGTGAAGTCGTACATCGGGTAGATGCACCACTTGTCGCCCGTGCGGTGATGCGAGGCGTGCTTGATACGGTACAGGAGCGGGTCGCGCATCAGCATGTTGGGGTGTGCCATGTCGATCTTGGCGCGCAGCACCTTCTCGCCGTCGGCGTACTTGCCGTCACGCATCTCGCGGAAGAGGCGGAGGTTCTCCTCGACGCTGCGGCCGCGGTACGGGCTCTCCACGCCCGGCTTGTCCACGGTGCCGCGACCCTTGGAGATCTCCTCCTGGGTCTGGTCGTCCACGTAGGCGAGGCCGCGCTTGATCAGGTCCTCGGCCCATTCGTAGAGCTGGTCGAAGTAGTCGGAGGCGTAGCACTCTTTCTCCCACTGGAAGCCCAGCCACTTGATGTCCTCCTTGATGGAGTCCACATACTCGACGTCTTCCTTGACCGGGTTGGTGTCGTCGTAGCGGAGGTTGGTCTTGCCCCCGTATTTCATCGCCAGGCCGAAGTTGATGCAGAGGGACTTGGCATGTCCCAGGTGCAGGTAGCCGTTGGGCTCCGGCGGGAAACGGGTGAGGATGGACGGGACCTTGCCGGTACGCAGGTCGTTCTCGATGATCTCTTCCAGGAAATTGAGTTTCTTCTCGTTCTCTTCCATAAAATGTATAAACGCTTAATCATGCAAAGTTACGGATTTCTTCGTAAATTTGCATCCTCACCAGCGATAATGAAGATGATTAAATCCATGACCGGCTACGGCAAGGGCGTCGCCGAACTCTCCACGGGCCGTCTGACCCTCGAAATCCGCACCCTCAACGGGAAGAACTGCGATATTGCCATCAAGTCCTCGCTCCTGCCCAAGGACAGGGAGCTGGAGGTGCGCAAGACGCTCACCGAGCGTCTCCAGCGCGGCACCGCGGACCTGATGCTGACCTTCGAGCCCAAGGCCGGTGCACAGGCGCGCCAGATTGACGCGGCGCTGGTGGAGAACTATTTCCGCCAGGTCCACGCCATCGGCTGCAAGGTGGGTATCGCGATGCCCAAGGAGGAATACTTGGAGGCCATCCTGCGCTTCCCAGACATCTTCGAGGGCGGCAAGCAGGAAGTGATCCCCGAAGGGGAATGGCCGGCCGTGCAGGCCGCGCTGGAGACGGCGCTGGACGCGCTGGACGCCTTCCGCAGCCGCGAAGGCGCCGCGCTCTACGCCGACGTCACCTCGCGCGTGGCGAAGATCCTCGCCCTCTACGACCAGGTGGAAGGGTATGAGTCCGATCGCATCGCCGCCGTGCGCGAGCGCATCCTCAAGGCCGCGGACGACCTGCAGGTCAAGCTGGACAAGGAACGCTTCGAGCAGGAGATGATCTTCTATCTCGAGAAGCTGGACATCAACGAAGAGAAGGTCCGCCTGCGCCAGCACTGCAAGTATTTCATGGACACCATCGACGGCGAGCCCGCCCCGGGCCGCAAGCTGGGTTTCATCATCCAGGAGATGGGCCGGGAGATCAACACCACCGGCTCCAAGGCCAACCACGCAGAGATCCAGAAGCTCGTCGTCCGGATGAAGGACGAGCTCGAGAAGATCCGCGAGCAGTCGATGAATATCCTGTAGGTTTCCGGAACAAGCGTTTCCCGCAAGCTGCTGACAGATAGAAAATTATAAGAATGAACCAGGCGCAAAATCGACTGGTTCATTCTTGTAAAGCCCTTGTTATCATCCAATTACGAAAAACGGGGCATCCTTCACAAAGGCTAAAGGCTATTCCGAGAGTTCCAGCCAGCGCTCCTCGCGCTGGCTGATTTCGTTCATCAGCGCTTCGATGCGCTGCGAGGCGGCCTGGAGTTCGGTGTAGGGGAGGGTGCCGGAACTCAGCTTCGCCTCGAGTTCCGCCTTTTCGGCCTCCAGGCGCGGCAGCTCCGCTTCAATCGCCTCGAGCTCCCGCTGCTCCTTCCAGGTCAGTTTGCGGGGCTTCTGTCGGCCGGCAGCCGGAAAACAGGCGGCGCCGGTGTTGCCTGACGGCGAAAGCTCAGCCGCAGCAGGATCCGTGGCGTCGGATCCGGTTTCCTCAGGCACACCGGGCCGCTTTCCGGCCGCAGGCTTTCTGCTTGACTTCTCCAAATCCCGGACGTAAGCCCGGTACTCGCTGAACTTGCCGACGAAGTCCTTGACGCGGCCCTCGCCGGTGAAGACCAGCAGGTGGTCGGTCACGCGGTCGAGGAAGTGCCGGTCGTGGCTGACGATCAGCAGGCTGCCCTGGAACTCCTTGAGATATTCCTCCAGGATGTTGAGCGTGACGATGTCCAGGTCGTTGGTGGGCTCGTCGAGGATGAGCAGGTTGGGCTCCTGCATCAGGATGGTGAGCAGGTAGAGCCGGCGCTTCTCCCCGCCGGACAGGCGCTCCACGCGCGTGGAGAGCATGTCGTGGGGGAAGAGGAAGCGCCCCAGCAGCCGGGTGTCCGGGACGATGTCGAGCACGGTGTCCCCGGGCCGGAAATCCATGCCCTGCTGGCGGTAGTAGCCGATCTTGAGCGTGTCTCCCCGGTCGATGATGCCGCTGTCCGGCACGATCGCACCGGTCAGCAGGTCCAGGAACGTGCTCTTGCCGACGCCGTTGCGCCCCACGATGCCGATCTTGTCGAAGCGCTGGAAATCGTAGGTGAAATCCCGCAGCATCGGGATGCCCTCCCAGTCGTAGCAGACATTCCGGCAGTTGATGATCTTGCTGCCCAGGCGCGAGGCGGCGCCGACGCCTTCCAGGGAGACCTGCTGCGTCCGGTAGACCTGCGCCGCGCGGTCGGAGAGGTCGTGGAAGGCGTCGATGCGGTACTTAGCCTTGCCGCTGCGGGCGCAGGGCGTGGCGTGGATCCACTCCAGCTCGCGCCGCAGCAGGTTGCGCACCTTGTCCGTCTCGGCGTTGTAGTTGGCGATGCGCTCCTCGCGCTTCTCCAGGTAGTTCTGGTAGTCGCCTTTGTAGATATAGATGGCGCCGTGGTCGAGCTCCATCACGGTGTTGCACACGCGGTCGAGGAAGTAGCGGTCGTGCGTGACCATCAGCAGGGTGCAGCGGCTGCGCTTCAGGTACCCCTCCAGGAACTCGATGGCCTCGATGTCGAGGTGGTTGGTGGGCTCGTCGAGGATGAGGAAGTCCGCCTGCAGGGCGAGCAGCTCGCTGAGCGCGACGCGCTTGACCTCGCCTCCGGACAGGGAGGACATCGGTTTGGCGGGGTCCGGGAGCCGGAAGGAGGTGAGCAGTTCGCGCAGGCGCTGCCGGTAGTCGCGCAGTTCCTCTTCGTGCCAGTCCGCCGTCAGCGGGGCGCTGTGACGCAGGACCTGCTCCTCGATGGAGAGCGCGGGGTCGTAGTCATATTCCTGCTGCAGGAAGGCGATACGGAGGTCCCGCAGGAACAGGATGCGCCCGCCGGAGTCGGAACTGTCCTCGCCGGCGAGGATGCGCAGCAGCGAGGTCTTGCCCGTCCCGTTGGGGGCGATCAGGGCGATCTTGTCACCTTCGTTGATGTTGAATCCGATGCGCTCGAAGAGCACCTTCGGGCCGTAGGACTTGGAGATGTTCTCGATCTGGAGATAGCTGGGCATAAGCGGCTTACATCAGGCCGAGCACCTTGGAGCGGGACAGCAGGCAGTCACCCACGGACGCGGCCCTGCGGTTCAGCTGGGAGAGCATGATGGTGGTGTCCTGCGAGACGCGGGACAGGCTGAGGCGGTTGACGGCGGTCTTGATCGGGAGCAGCAGGTAGTCCTTGCCGACGATCAGCCGGCCGCCAATCACCACGAGGCCCGGGTTGAAGACGTTGAGCACGCCGGAGATGCCGCGGCCGAGGGTGTCGCCGATCTTGCCGATGGCGTCGATGGCGAGCACGTCGCCCTCTTCGACAGCCTTCAGGATCTCGTCCAGCTCCACGTCGCCCTTCTGGTTGTAGGTGGCGGTCATCGAGGAGGCCTGGCCCTTCTTGAGCTTCTCGACGATCATCCGGTGCAGCGCGGACCCGGAGGCGCCCGTCTCCAGGCAGCCGACCTTGCCGCAGCGGCAGATGATGTCGTTGTTGAGCACGGGGAAGTGCCCCAGCTCGCCGGAGTAGCCGGACTTGCCGTAGTAGAGGTGTCCGTCCATGATGATGCCCATGCCGAGGCCCCAGCTGACGTTGATGAAGATCATGTTGGGGTCGGCCTTGGGCCCGAGGCTCATGTATTCGCCGTAGGCCATGGCGCGGGAGTCGTTCTCGATGCTGACCGGGACGTTGAATTCCTTCTGGAAGATGCTCTTGAGCGGGAGGTCGTCGCTGACGAAATAGGTGAGGCTGTAGCCCTTCTCGGGGTTGACGCGGCCGGACAGGCTCACGCCGATCCCCAGGACCTTGATCCAGGGGATGCCGCTCGCGACCACCTGGTCCATGACCATCCGGCACATGGTGCGGAAGGAATGTTCGTTGGCCTCCAGCACGAACTCGATGTCCTGGATATACGAGATCACCTCGCCCTTGAAGTCGCTGATGGCGATGTGGAAATGGTGCCGGGCCACGTCCACACCGACGAAATAGCCGGCGTCCGGATTGAGGCCGTACACGCTGGGGCGGCGGCCGCCGGAGGTCCCGACCTTGCCCTCGTCCTTGATGAAGTTCTCGTCGATGAGTTCGCTGATGAACTTGGTGATGGTGGGTACGCTGATCCCCAACGCGCGGCTGAAGTCGGCGATGCTGTAGTTGTTGTGGGCGATGCACAGGCGGAGGATCTCACGCTTGACGGTCGCATTCTTGCCGGAGGTGTCGTTGAGGAAGGACGGTGCCATAATTGGTTCTGGTATCAGTGATTGCAAAAATATAAAAATAAATTGTATATTTGTCCTTGTTCTTGAAGAAATTTAATAATGTCGATCCGAAAAGTCTTCAAAAGGGCCCGGTCAGCGCGACTATCCATGCGAGCGAAGCTCATCCTGAGCCTCTCGGCCATCGCGGTGACGCTCCTTGTCTCTTCCGTCATCTCCGTGCTGGAGTACACCAGCATGAGCAACTACGTGTCGGAACTGATTGCGGACGACATCAGCAGCATCAACGTCGCCAACCGCCTGGCGGACATGAGCAACACCTATAACCTGCAGATCCTCGAGGTGATCGGGGACGAGACCTCCATGCAGGTGCCGGAATTCGACGACGAGTATTTCAAGTCGCACTGCGACTCGCTCCGGATTAGCGTGGCGTCCAACCAGGTGCGGCCGCTGGCCGACTCGGTGATGTATTCCTACGCCGCCTACATGCTGACCTCGCTCGAACTGGAGGACGTGCTCCTGTCGGATTTCATCGACACACGTTCCTGGTACTTCGAGCGCCTGCAGCCGCGCTTCGACCGCCTGCGCGGCGACCTCGACCAGCTCTCCCGCTCCATCTACAAGGACCTGGAGAAGAACTCCGCCACCTTCGAGCGCGGATTCTACCGGAGCGTCATCCCCGGCATCGTAGCGGTGGGCGTGGGCCTGTTGCTGGTCCTGATGCTGCTCTTCTTCCTGCTGGCCTTCTATGTCAACCCGCTCTACAAGATGCTCGACGGGCTGAACGCCTATCGTTCGCAGGACAAGAAATACACCGTCAAGTTCGACGGGGAGGACGAGCTCGCGCAGCTCAACGACGGCATCTCCGAGCTGGCCAATGAGAATCGCCAGTTCCGCAGCCGGATCAAGACCCTTGGCAGGAAATGAACTGGAAGGTCATCAGCCGGAATATAGGCTTCGCCTTGCTCGTCAGCGCCCTCTTCATGCTGCTGTCGGTGGTCGTGTCCCTGCTCAGCGGACGCGATTCGGCCCTGGCCGCCCTGTCGATATCCTTCCTGATCACATTCACCGTCGGTATCTTCCCTTTCATCTTCGTCCGGGAGGCCCAGGCCATCACCCTGAAGGAAGGCTACGTGATCATCTTCCTGTCGTGGCTGCTCTCTTTCATCTTCGGCATGCTGCCGTATGCGCTCTGGGGCGGCCCGTTCACGCTGCAGAATGCCTGGTTCGAGTCGGTCAGCGGCTTCACGACCACGGGCGCCACGATCCTGGACAACGTGGAGGGACTGCCCAACAGCCTGCTGTTCTGGCGGGCCTCCACGCATTTCATCGGCGGCTTGGGAGTCGTCGTGTTCCTGCTGCTGGTCATCCCGGGGTCCAATCAGATGAAGATCCGCCTGACCAACATGGAGCTGACCTCGCTCACCCGGGGCGGGTATTCCACCCGGACCAACAAGACGGTCTATATCTTCGCGTACGTCTACCTGGCCCTGCTGGTACTTTCCTTCATCGCATACCTGCTGGCCGGGATGCCGCTGATCGACGCCGTCTGCCACGCGATGAGCGTCAGCGCCACCGGCGGCTTCAGCTCGCGCAACGCCTCCATCGCCGCCTTCGATTCGCGCTGGATCGAGGGGATCACGATGGTGTTCATGTACCTGTCTTCCATCCACTTCGGCGTGGTCTACCTGACCGTCGTCACCCGCTCACTCAAGCCGATGGCGAACAATCCCGTGGTGCGTTTCTATACCGCCTCGATCGCGGTCGTGGCGCTGATCGTGGGCTTCGGCCTCAAGGGCAACGGCATCTGCCACAGCTGGGGGGACGCCCTGTGGAACGGTCTCTTCGAGACGCTCTGCGTCACTTCCACCTCCGGGTTCGCCATCCTGGACAATGCCCAGTGGCCGCTCTGGATCGTCATGGTGCTGATGTTCTCCGCCGTGATGTGCGGCAGCGCCGGGTCGACCTCCGGCGGTGTCAAGGTGGACCGCATGATGCTGCTCTTCAAGTCCATCGGACGCCGCGTCAACAAGATCCTCCACCCCTCTTCGATCAATGAGATCCGCCTGGGCAAGCGCCTGCTGCGCGACGAGGAGGTGATCCCGCACCTGTTCTATCTCGATATGTACGGCCTGTTCCTGGCCGTGTCGGTCGCCCTCAGCCTGTTCGTGGGCGTGGACCACCAGAACAGCTTCATCGCCTCGGTGACGAGCCTGGGCAACGTGGGGCCCGCCTACGGCGCCCTCGGCACGATGGGCTCCTTCAACAGCGTGCCGATGCTCGGCAAGCTGGTATTTACCATCGACATGTTCCTCGGCCGCATCGAGATCTACCCGGTGCTGGCGGTCGTGGCCATGGTCTTCGACAAACGCACCCGCGAATGATGGACCGCGCGGGTTTCCTGGAGCAGCAGTTCCACAAGCATTTCCCCACGGAGCCGACCTCCTGCCAGGCCCGGCTGTTCCGCGATGTCGCGTCGTTCGTGACCTGCGACGACGCGGACATCCTCGTGGTGAACGGCTATGCCGGCACGGGCAAGACGACCGCCGTCTCGGCGGTGATCGCCGCCCTGCAGGAACTCGGCACATCCTCCGTGCTGCTGGCTCCGACCGGCCGGGCCGCCAAGGTGCTCTCCGTCATCTCCCACCGCCCTGCATTTACCATCCACAAGCATATCTACCGGCAGAAGTCCGTGGGCAGCGACGGTTTCGGGCAGTTCTCCCTTGCGCCCAACAAGGCCAGGGGGACGCTTTTCGTGGTGGACGAGGTGTCGCTGATCGGCATCGACGCCCAGTCGGGCCAGGGCTCGGCGGCCTTCGGGACGGGCAACCTGCTCGAGGACCTCGTTTCGTTCGTCCGCAACGGGTTGGACTGCCGGCTGATCCTGATCGGGGACGCCGCGCAGCTGCCTCCCGTTGGGCTGGATGCGTCCCCGGCCCTGTCCAGGTCCTTCATGGACGGTTTCGGTGGCGTGCGCTATGCCGAACTGACCTCGGTGGTGCGCCAGGCCGCCGAGTCCGGGATCCTGCGCAACGCCACGCAGCTGCGCGAGATGATCGCCCGGAGCTACGGCGACGAGACCTTCTCCGACTGGAAGCTGGACCTGCGCGGGACGGACGATATCAGACGGATCGGAGGAGGGGAGCTGATCGAGACGCTCTCGGACGCCTACGGACGATACGGGGAGGACGGCACCGTGATCCTGTGCCGCTCCAACAAGCGGGCGATCCGCTACAACCTGGGTATCCGCTCCACGGTCCAGTTCAAGGAGGAGCGGCTGGTGCGCGGGGATGCGTTGATGATCGTCAAGAACTGCTACCAGTTCGTCGAGGATGTCCCGGGGATGGACTACATCGCCAACGGCGACATCGCCAAGCTGGTGCGGATCGGCGGCTACGAGGACCGCTACGGGCTGCATTTCGCGGACGCGACGCTCTGCTTCCCGGACTACGACGACGTGGAGGTCCGGGCGAAAGTCTGCCTGGACACGCTCGAGTCGGAGTCGGCCGCGCTGACCTATGAGCAGCAGAATGCCCTGTACCAGGGCGTCTCCGCCGACTATGCCGACCGGCGCACTAAGAAGAAGATCTGGGAGGCGGTCCGCGAGGACCCGTATTTCAATGCCCTCCAGCTCAAGTACGCCGAGGCCATCACCTGCCACAAATCCCAGGGCGGACAGTGGGACTGCGTCTTCATCGACTGCCCCTTCTGGCAGGACGAGCAGACCCTGGATGACCTCAAATGGCTCTATACGGCGCTGACCCGTGCCGTGCAGAAAGTGTATCTCGTGAATTTCAAAGACCGTTTCTTCGTATGAAAAAGATGCTATTGATCCTGCTGTGCTGCTGCCTGGCCGCCGTGGGCGCCGGGGCGCAGGACCGCAACCTGACCCTTTCGCCGGACGGAACCCTGGTGGCCTTCACCCGGGACAACGACCTCTGGATCCGCTCGGTGGCGGATTCCTCCGAGACCCGCCTGACCTTCGACGGCTCGGAGCTGATCCTCAACGGCTATGCCTCCTGGGTTTATTATGAGGAGATTTTCGGCCGGGCTTCAATGTACCGGGCCTTCTGGTGGAGCCCCGACTCCAAGCGCATCGGCTTCTACCGCTTCGACAACTCGCAGGTGCCGATGTTCCCCATCTATTCGCCTTTTGGCCAGGATGGTACGCTGAACCAGACCCGCTATCCCAAAGCCGGGGAAGCGAACCCGTCGGTGCGCATCGGCATCATCGAGGCACGCGAGGGGGCACGGCCGGTATGGGCGGATTTCGACGACTCTCCGGAGCAGTACTTCGGCACCCCGTTCTGGGGAGCGGATTCCCGCGAGATCTACATCTCCCGCGAGCCGCGGCGCCAGAACCAGCTGGACCTCTACGCCGTAAGCGCCACGGACGGGTCCCGCCGCCAGGTCTATCACGAGGAATACCCGACCTGGGTGGAGTGGATCGAGGGGATGCTCTTCACCGACAAGGGACTCTATATGGCCCGCAACTTCGAGACGGGCTGGGAGCAGATCTATTTCCTGGGCTATGACGGCTCGCTGCGCCGCCTCACGGACGGCCCGAACTGGGACATCAAGCTGCTGAAGGTCGACGCGAAGAAGGGCGACGTGTGGTTCACCGCCAGGCGGGACAACCGCCTCCACACGACGTTCTACCGCCTGGACCGCAAGGGCGTGATCACGGCGCTGACCGACCCGGAGGTGAACGTGACGGGCGTCCAGCTGTCTCAGGACGGGAAGACTTTCGACGCGGTCGCGTCCACGGCCCGGATGCCCTGGACGACCGTTTCGGGCCGCACGGACAAGTATGCGATGAAGCTGGAGACCACCATGGCCAAGCCGAATCCCTATGGCCCCCAGCCGTCGGTCGTGAAGATCGAGAACGACGGCTTCGACCTCTACGGCCTGATGTCGGTGCCGGTCGGCTTCAATGAGAACGAGAAATACCCGGTGGTGATGCAGCTCTACGGCGGGCCGGGCACGCCCTATGTGCGCGACACCTGGGGCGACCGCGACGCCTCCGACAGCTGGTGCTTCGACAACGGGGTGATCTACATCGTCGTGGATCCGCGCTCCTCCGGCGAGAACGGCCGCCGGGG
>JAEEGF010028145.1_pt1 | contig 12120 bp, 12 predicted proteins | sample 9134171 | NCBI WGS metagenome assembly JAEEGF01 (sample SAMN16246542, study PRJNA631951) | gut metagenome | biome: gut microbiome; feature: rumen; material: AP-attached | host: Bos | place: Iran: Karaj | collected 2018-10 | reverse complement strand
AAAGGTGTGAATAATGAACAATGATATCGTTATAAGGGGTCTTCTCCTTTGGGGAAGCGTCAATATGACCGCGATTAGCGGAAAGAAACTCGTCGAGGACGCAAGGAAGGCGCACTCGCTTTCGCACGTATGCACCGCCGCGCTCGGGAGGCTCCTGATGCAGACCGCCATGATGAGCGTGCAGCTCAAGTCCGAAACGGATAATCTCACCGTCATATTCGACGGTGACGGCGCCGCGGGCAGGTTCGTCGCGGTGGGACACGCGGGCGGCGTCGTAAAGGGCTATACCGACCGTCCCTCGGCGGAGCTGCCCCTCAACGAAAACGGCAAGCTCGACGTATCGGGCGTCGTTGGAAAAAACGGCGAGATGCGCGTCATACGCGATCTTTCGTTAAAGGAGCCCTACGTCGGCAGATGCGCCATTACCGACGGCGAGATCGCCAATGATTTTGCCAATTATTTCGTTGTGAGCGAGCAGCAGCCGTCGCTCGTTTACCTCGGCGTTAGGGTCGATCCCGCGACGGGCGAGGTGCGCGCGGCGTCGGGGCTCATGCTTCAGCCGCTGCCCTTCTGTCCGGACTCCGATCTTGCCGCGCTCGAGAATAAGGCGGGGGAGATCACAAAGCTGACTCGGATGCTCGAGGACGGCATGACGCTTGAAGAGGCGCTTGAAAAGCTCCTCGGCGAGCTCGATCTTGAGATCACCGAGAACGCAGAGCCCGTCTTCAAATGCGACTGTTCAAGGGAAAAGATCGAATCCGCGCTGATCTCGCTCGGCAGGGAGGAGCTCGAGGACATGATCGAAAAGGACGGAAAAGCGGAGCTCGTTTGCAGGTTCTGCGGTTCAAAATACGATTTTACGGGAGAGGAGCTCAACGCGCTTCTGAAGGAAGCGAAGGGCTCCGGTTCTAAGGATGAGCGATAAGGTCAACAAAAACAAGGACGATGCGAACGGCAGGATACTGCATTTTTCGCAGGACCCCGCTTTCTACGTAAAGCGCGGGGATATGAAGCGCGCCCAAAACGATCTTATAAGCGCGATCTCGATGTATAACGAGGCGCTTGAAAAGGATCCCTTCGATTTCGATACGAGGCTTTCGGCGGCAGAGGTGCTGACCGATATGGCGCGGTTCAATGATTCGAACCGTATGCTCATCCCCTATATGCATCTTGACGAGGAGTTCAAGAAGGACGCCTACTGCATGGTGGGCTTCAACCTCATGGGGCTTTCGGAGCTGGAAGGCGCGAAGGCGTGCTTCGACCGCTTCTTCGAGCTCACGGACGAGGTCTCGGAGCGCACCGATGCGATGCTCGACGCGATCGACTATATCGAATCCCTCGATACGGACGAGCCCGCGCTTTCGGACGCCGCCGTCATAAAGCGCAATTCCGATATCCGCAGGGCGCACGAGGCGTTCAATCGCGGCGATTACGAGGAAGCTTCAAAGCTTTTTGCCCAGCTTTACAATGACAAACCGGGCGACTCCAATATTATCTATCAGCTCGCGCTTTCTTGCCTCTGCTGTCACAGGGAGGAGGAAGGCGCCGGTTATCTCGAAAAGCTCATCGAGTCGGACGGGAACAACTGGACGGCGCTGAGCCTCAAGCTCATGTACGCCAAGGGCATGAACAACGAGATCGAGATGACGCAGGTCGCCAAAAAGCTCGAGAAATGCGATTCGGAGCAGCCGGACGTGCTCCTTCGCGTGAACGGCGCGCTGATCGAGGCTGGCAGCTTCGAGGCGGCGGCAAGGATCGCAAAGCGGCTTGTGAAGCTCATGCCGTACGACTCGCTCGCAAATCACAGGCTCGCGGTCTCCTATATGAGGTCGAAGGATTTTCCGAACGCCGCGAAGGTTTACGGCAAGCTCCTGCGTATAGACAAGAACGATTATATTGCCAAATACTACCGCACGGCGTGCATAAAAGCGGAAACCGATCCGTCTGCGGCGCGTATCGCCGAAAAGGCGATAATCCATTACCAGCTCCCCGTCGAGAGCATAATCGTCAGGGCGAAAACGCTCCTTGCGAGCAGGGACACGTCCGCGGAGGAGCTTATCGAAAGCTGGAAGAACGACGCATCGTTCCGCGAAACGGTCAGATGGGCGTTCACGCTGAACGAGTTCAACGTTTCCTACGCCATGCTGAGCCTGCTCAGGATGGTTAAGGACGATCATTCCGTAAGGCTCATACGCGAGATAATGTCCGATATCGAAACGAACCGCGCTATCGTGAACGAGGCGATGGGCACGCTCAAACGCATGGGCGCGGCGGAGCCCTTCTTCGCAATAATGGACGGCTCGCTTCTTGAGGGAAGGGTCAATATCATCGACCTTTCAAACGTGAAGATACCGCATACTTACGCCGGCATATTCCCGCGGTTCAGCAAAAAGGCGACGCCGTATTATTCCGGCGAGGTGATATCCACCGGCGCAAATATTATCGAGCGCTTCCTTGCCAATCTGAAAGGCAGCTTCCCCAGGATAAGCGAGGACCAGTCCGTCGCGCTGTCCGCCGCGCTAGAAATACTTGCCTGCGATCAGTGCGGCGCGGAGGTCTGCACCGACATCGAGGAGCGCTACGGGGTATCGAAGCGCCGTCTTATGAACGCTATCGACAGGATTGTCAAAACCGTTATAAGCGGCTTGACCGACGATCCCGACGGGGGAGGCGATGAAGAATGAGGTTCCTGGCTACCTGCAAAATGGGGCTCGAGTCCGTTGCTGCGGATGAGCTCCGCGCGCTTCATATAAACATAGAATCCGTTTCGGACGCGCGTATAATCTTCACCGGCAGCTACGCCGATATGGCGAGGGCGTGCCTGTGGCTGCGCACGGCGGAACGCGTGCTCATGATCGTCGGCGAGTTCCGCGCCGAATCATTTGAGGAGCTGTATTCCGGCGTCCGCTCCGTGAAATGGTGCGATTATATCCGCCGCAACAGCTTCATACACGTCAACGGAAAATCGGCAAAGAGCAAGCTCTTCGCCGTTTCGGACTGTCAGAGCATCACCAAAAAGGCGATAGTGGACTCGCTTTTTGAGGCGTACCGCGTAAAAAGCCTGCCCGAGGACGGGGAGGAAGTGATCGTTGAAGTAGGGCTTCTTCGCGACGAGGTCACGCTTGCGCTCGACTGCTGCGGCGCCGGTCTTTCGAGAAGGGGCTACCGCACCTGGAACGTCGCCGCACCAATTGCGGAGACGCTCGGCGCGGCGATCGTCAGGCTTGCCCGATATAACCGCGATATCCCGCTTTGCGATCCCATGTGCGGCTCAGGCACTATGCCGATAGAGGCCGCCATGATATCAAGGAATATGGCGCCGGGGATGAACCGTACCTTCGCCGCGGAAAGCTGGGCTTTCGTCGAGGGGCGTCCCTTCGATACGGCGAGGGAGGAAGCGAGGGACCTTGTCGTCGATATCGAGCCCGAGATAACGGGGAGCGACATTGATCCCCACGCGATAGATATCTGCCGCCGCCACGCCAAAAAAGCGGGCGTAAAGGTAAACTGGCTCGTTCGTCCGGTTGAGGAATTCAGCTCGCCCTATGAGGGCGGGATAATCGTTGCGAATCCCCCTTACGGCGAGCGGCTCATGGAAAAGCGCGAGGCGGAAAAGCTCTACCGCGCCATGAGGAATACCTTCGATCCTTTGACGCATTGGGATAAGAACATAATAACCTCGCACCGCGATTTCGAGCGCATCTACGGCAAAAAAGCCGACAGGCGGCGCAAGCTCTCGAACGGGGGCATGACCTGCACGCTCTACCGCTATTTCGCGGAGGAAGGGTTCATCAAGGGCTCCGATCAGATCTGACCGAGTATCTCGAAAAGCTTTCGCTTTTGCTGATCGTTCAGCATCGGCATTATGCTCTCAACGCCCTGTTTTACCGCCGAAGGGTCGAAACGCCCCTCGGCTTTTTGTTTGGCGGTCGCCTTTTTAAGCTCCGCCATAAGCTCCGGTTCGGATAAACCGGAGTATTGCGAAATGATGTTTTCGGCTTCGGCGCGGACGTCCTCGGTAAGAACGTCCGGCTGTTTTTTTGCGGAAACGGATTCTCTAAGACTCTTTTTCATTGATACGATCCTCCTTGCTATCATTCTATGCCGAACGCTCACATAATGACCGCGAAACGAATAGTATAGTGTAAGGAAGAGGCGAACGCCTCCCCGTTCATATCGGCGCAGCTTGCCGGGAAAGGAAGGCTCATCAAAGATATGCAGAACGTATCCGGAAGGAACATCCCGCCGCGGCGCGCCTCGGGCGGAGGAGAGGCGTCTCCGCTTTTAAAGCTCGCAAGACGCATCCGCGAGGAGCAGGGACCGGAGCAGGTGAAGGCCTTTCTCGAGGCGATGAGACCTTTCGCCGCGCCTTATGAGCTGAAAAACATAGGCGACGGATTCGGGATATCGTTCGATCCCTCGCCGTACAGCCCTCCGGTGAGAAAGCTTGAACAGCCGCAGCCGCCTAAGGCGCAGAACCCGGGGAACGGTCAGCTCGAAATGCTCAAAATGATCATGCAGTTGAAGGGTTCCATGCAGAACGGCGCTGTCGATCCGATGAAGCTTTTGGGGCTTTTCGGTGGAAATCGTTAAAAATCCTGTGGACAAAACCCGAATGATATGATAGATTATGCGTATGAAAAAGCTAACGAAAAAATACACAGCTTGGCGTGATTCTGTGCTTGACGGGCTCGCCGCGCAGCATCCCGACGCCGCTCCGGAGCTCGTTTTCAGCAATCCATACGAGCTTCTGATCGCGACAATACTCTCCGCACAGTGCACGGACAAGCAGGTCAACAAGACCACTCCGGCGCTGTTTGCAGCATATCCCGGCCCGAAGGAGATGGCAAAGGCGGAGCCGGAGGAGATCGAGGGCTACATACATTCCTGCGGTTTCTACCATAATAAGGCGAAGAACATCGTTTCCGCCTGCCGCGATATCGTCGAACGCTTCGGCGGCGAGGTCCCTTCCGACAGGGAGGGGCTGGAGTCCCTCGCCGGGGTCGGCAGAAAGACCGCGAACGTAGTGCTCTCGAACGCGTTCGGTGTGCCCGCGATAGCCGTCGACACACACGTTTTCAGGGTTTCGAACAGGATCGGTCTCGCGGACGCCGGCACCGTTGAGGCGACGGAAAAACAGCTCATGGAGAATATCCCGGAGGATAAGTGGTCCATCGCGCATCACTGGCTGATATTCCACGGCAGAAGGGTCTGCTCGGCAAGGAACCCGAAATGCGGCGAGTGCATGATAAGGGAGCTTTGCAGAGAATACGAAAAACGCGGATCTTGATATTGAAAGGCAAAGGAACACAAAATGAATTTCGTTGACAAGATACACATATTCATAAAAGCGGGTGACGGCGGCGACGGCTGTTCGAGCTTCCATCGCGAGAAATTCGTTAACCGCGGCGGTCCCGACGGCGGCGACGGCGGTCTGGGCGGAAGCGTATGGTTCGTTGCAGACGACAATACGAATACGCTGCTCGATTTCCGCTTTACAAAGCATTTCCGCGCCGAACGCGGCGAGAACGGACGCCCCAAGATGCAGACCGGAAAAAACGGCGCCGATATGAGGATAAAGGTCCCCGTCGGCACGCGCGTGCGCGACGTTGAAAGCGGCAAGATAATCGCCGACGTGTCCGAGCCGGGTTATGAAAAATGCGTGCTCCGCGGCGGCAAGGGCGGCCGCGGCAACGCCCGATTCGCCACGCCCACAAAGCAGGCGCCGAAGTACGCCCAGCCCGGGCAGAAGCTCAAGGAATACGAGGTCGAGCTCGAACTGCTCACGGTCGCGGACGTCGGTCTCGTCGGGCTTCCCAACGTCGGAAAATCGACCATACTCTCCGTCGTCACGAGTGCCCGCCCCAAGATCGCGAACTACCATTTCACTACGCTAACGCCCAATCTCGGCGTTGTAAAACGCTATGACACGTCGTTCGTGCTCGCGGATATCCCCGGGCTCATCGAGGGCGCGGCGGAGGGCGCTGGACTTGGCAGGAGCTTTTTGAGGCATATCGAAAGGACGAGGATGCTCGTCCACGTCATCGATATCTCCGGCTCGGAGGACAGGGACCCGATAGAGGATTATTACACCATCCGTTCGGAGCTTTACGATTACAGCCCCGCGCTTCATGCGCTGCCGCAGTTTGTTGCCGCGAACAAGATGGATATCCCCGGAGCCCAGGAGAATCTTGAAAGGCTCCGCGAGGAGCTCAGCGAAGAGGATATCCCGATATTCCCCGTTTCGGCGGCGACGGTATCGGGCTTTGAGGAGCTTATGGACGCGATAATCGAAAAGCTCAAGGTGCTTCCCAGAACGCGCGCCTTCGAGGAGGAGGAGCTCATACAGGAGCCTCAGTACGAAAAGGGCTTCGTTATAACGGAGGAGGACGGCGTGTTCGTCGTCACCGGCGGCACGGTGAATTACATACTCGATACCACCAATTCGGAGGACGAGGTCTCCATGCGCCGCTTCCAGCAGCTGCTCGTAAAGGAAGGCATTGTCGAGGCGCTCCGCAAAAAGGGCGTCGTCGAGGGCTCCACGATCCGCCTCGGCGAGTGGGAATTCGATTTTGTGGAATAAACAAACGCTGTTTCAGCCGGCTTCACGCCGGCTTTTTCTTTTCATACCCGGTCTTATTCGGCAGCTCTTCCAGAAACAGCATAAACCCGCCCGCGGACGCCGAAACGCAGGCGATAAGTCTGTAATAGATCCGGTGATGCATGAAGAAAGAGAAGAGGAACAGCCCGCCGCCGACGAGCAGATATTTGACCGCCCTCTTTCTGCTTACGGTGAGGAATATTTCCCTAAAGCTTCTTTTTTCGTTCATTTCGCGATGCGAGCGTATGATCTCGTCTTCGATCTCTTCCTCCGATACGGGATAGAGTTTTTCAAGAGCTATCCCCAAATGCTCCTGCGGGGAAACGATGCTTATCCCGTTATCCGATCTTTCGATCAGCGCAGCCGCCTTTTCCGTCGGCTCTGCGAGCGTGACGAGCTTTAACGGAAGCCCGTTTTCCCTTACCGCTTCGATGATATCATCCGCTGAAAGCAGGTCGGTCTTCGCCGCCGCGACGACTCCCTTTTGCGGTTTTATGAGTGCGTAAAGCCTGTCCGGATCGAACCGCGCCTTGAAGAGAGCCGCCGCTTCCCGGGCGTCGGAACGCATTTTCAGCTTGTGCCGGACGAAGCGCTCGCGCTGGACGACGCGGCAAATAAAGAAAAAAGTGAGGGTGAAGAACGCGGATGCGATCCAAGCTGCCGCGCGGATCCTGACGTAGGGGATCAGAGTTATCCTCACGGCAAGCAGTATCACCGTCCAAATGAATATCGAATCGAAGACCACGGCGAACCTTCGCTTGCCGTGGTGAAAGCTGACGAAATCGATATGGGACAGAAGTCTTTTTTTCGACGCCGTACTATCCATGTTTTATTTTGTTTCCCAATTTGCCAAAGGCTATTCACAAAACGTGTTTTATGTAGTATAATATGATATTATGAGGCTTGGTATATATGGTGGAACATATGACCCTGTACATCTGGGTCACATATGGACGGCTCGATCGGTCCGAAAAGAGCTTGAGCTTGACAAGCTTTTTATGGTCGTTGCCGCAGATCCGCCTCACAAGCATGACGATAACAGGCTTTCCGCCAACGTCCGTTTGAGGATGCTCGATAACGCCCTTAACGAAGAGGACGGCATTTATTCCTCCGACGTTGAACTGAAGCGCGGCGGGAAGAGCTTTACAGTCGATACCCTTGCCCATTTCAAGGGACAGTACCGCGGTGCGGAGCTGTTCTTCATCGTAGGCGGGGACATGCTCGAGAATTTTCCCGAATGGCGCGAGCCGAAGCGCATACTCTCGATGGCGAAGCTTGTCGCGGTATCGCGTCCGGATAAGCTCAGGGACATGAACGCCCTGGCAAGGAGCATTGAGGAAAGGTTCGGCGGCACGGTCATCGTTTCCGAATTCAACGGGCCGGATATCTCCTCGACGGAGGTCAGACGCCGCATGTTCGAGGCTGAACCGGTGGACGACCTCGTTCTGCTCGAGACGGAGCATTTCATGTACCGAAGCGCGCTCTATATGCCTGACGAGATAGTTTCCATACGCTCGCGGCTTGCTTCCGTTATCAGGAAAAAACGCCTCAATCATACCATGCTGACTGCGTGCGAGGCGGTAAAGCTTGCCCACCTATACGGGGTGGATACCAAAAAGGCAAGGCTTGCCGCGATACTGCACGACTGTATCAAGCTTCCGAACAAGGAGCTTTTGAAGTATTGCGAACAGCATTGTTACGATATCAGCGACGAGGAGCGTAAAAACCCGTATCTGATCCATGCCCGCCTCGGCGCGGTCATCGCTATGGACGAGTATGGCGTCAAGGATCCCGAGGTGCTCCAGGCGATACAGAATCACACGCTCGGAAGAGTCGGCATGAGCATGTTGGATAAAATAATCTATGTAGCCGATAAGATCGAGCCGACAAGGGATTTCGAAGGAGTGGACGAAATGCGGAAAGCCGCTTACGACGATATCGATCTTTGTATGCTGATGGTGATGCGGCATTCCGCCGAGTACACTCAGGCGAGCGGCAGGGCGGTAAACCCCGCCACTCAAAGCGTTATGGACTATCTAAAAAAAGAAATGGAGAAAAACAATGGACAATGAATTCTTCCCCAACGAGATAGAGCTTCGCATCCGCGAGGAGGAGAAGGAAAGGGTATTGAAGCTTCTTGAAGTGCTCGACAACAAGAAGGCGTCCGACATCATCGCGATCGACGTTGCGGATAAGACCATCGTTGCGGATTGGTTCGTTATCGCGAGCGGCGCATCCGTTCTGCAGGTGAAGGCTATCTGCGACGAGGTGCTCGATAAATACGAAGAGATCGGTCTTTCCCTCCGCCGCAAGGAAGGATATACGGAGGGACGCTGGATCGTTCTCGACTTCGGCTACGTACTCCTGCATATTTTCTATCCCGAGGAAAGGGAGTATTACAATATCGAAAGGCTTTGGACCGACGGCGCCGCCGAGGTCATAAAGTACCCGATCGACTGAAGAAGGCAGCGGATACAGCATGGCATACAGCGCTCTCTACCGTAAATTCCGCCCGGAGAAATTCTCGGAGATAATCGGGCAGCCGCATATCACGACGATATTGCTCAACCAGATCAGGTCGGGCCGTGTTGCGCACGCCTATCTTTTCTGCGGGAGCCGCGGCACGGGCAAGACGAGCACCGCAAGGATCCTCGCAAAGGCGATTAACTGCCTCGATCCCGTAGACGGCGAGCCATGCGGAAAATGCGAGGCGTGCCGCGCCGAGAACAACGTCGATATAATCGAGATGGACGCCGCCTCGAACTCCCGCGTGGAGGAGATGCGCGCGCTTATCGAAAGGGCGGAGTTCGCTCCGCTTTCGCTCAAGACCAAGGTCTACATCATCGACGAAGCGCACATGCTGACAAAGAACGCGTCCAACGCGCTTCTTAAAACGCTGGAGGAGCCGCCCGCGCACGTCGTGTTCATACTCGCGACGACAGAGCCGCAAATGCTCCCCGCGACGATCGTTTCACGCTGTCAAAGGTTCGAGTTCCACAGATTGAGCGTAGCCGATATGGTCTCGTCGATGAAGCGCTCGCTCGCTTCGATCGGCGCCGAAATAGACGACGCCGGGCTCATCGCCATTGCGAGAGCTGCGGAAGGCGGCATGAGGGACTGCTTGAGCATTGCCGATCAATGCCTCTCGTTCTGCGGGGGAAGGGTCTCTGCTGACGACGTTATGAGCGTGCTCGGGAGCGTCAATTCCGAATTCTTAAAGGAGGTCGCCGCCGCCGTTATCGCCTCCGATACGGCGAAGGTTATGCGCCTCGTGGGCGAGGTTGTCAAAAGCGGACGGGATCTCGGCGTGTTCTCGCTGGATCTTGCGGCGCATTTCAGGGCGCTGCTGCTCGTGAAGCTCTGCGGGGACTGCAGGGATATCCTCGACTGCACGGACGAGATGATGCAGGATTACATGGCGCAGGCAGCGCTCATATCGAAGGAGAGAGCCGAGCGCGCCGTGGAGGAGCTTTTGAAGCTCCAGCTCGATCTGAAGCTCGTTTCCACACCGCGCACGCTTCTTGAAAGCAAGCTGCTCCTTATTTGCCGTCCGGAATACGATACCGGGCTCGCCGCCATGGCGGACAGGATAGGCGTTATAGAGGATTCACTCAAAACCGTCGTGAAGGACGCCGCTGCTGCCGCCCAAAAAGCCGCCGCCGAAGCGCCGGCTGGGGAGGCGGAGAAGCCTGCCGCGGCAGAGCGGACGGTCGCCGTACCGTCGGCAGGGAAAGAGGAGGAGAGCTTCGTGAAGGTCCCCGATCTCACTCCCGACGCGGATGAGATCTACGGAAAGCTCCGCACGGCGCTTTCCGATCTCGATCAAACGCTGTATTTTGCGGTCGAAACCTCCGCCGCACATTGGATAGAGGGGAAGGCGCTGCATATCTGCTTCGATTCTTCGAGCTCCAATATGTACGATTACATGGCGGAGCCGAGCATGCGGCAGGTCATAAACAAGGCGGCTGCCGCCTCGATCGCCCCCTATACGGTTGAGCTTGAGCTCAAAAAGCACGGCGTTATAAAGCAGGATTCTATTACGGAGCTTTTCGGAGTTCCGATAACCGACGAATAAAAATCAGTTAAGTTTACAGGAGTTACCATGATCAACATTCAGGCGCCGAAGGGCACGAAGGACGTCGTCCCTTCCGAAAGCTACAAATGGCACTACATCGAGAATACAATGCGCGAAATGTGCGCTCTTTACGGCGCGAACGAGCTTCGCACGCCCATTATCGAGCATACGGAGCTGTTCCTTCGCGGCGTTGGCGATACCACCGATATAGTCCAGAAGGAAATGTACACTTTTGAGGATAAGGGCGGTCGCTCCATCACGCTGAAGCCCGAGGGGACCGCCGGAATGGTGCGCGCTTTCCTCGAGAACAGGCTCTTCAACGAGCCGATGCCCCAGAAGCTCTACTACCTCAATTCGCCGACATTCCGCTACGAGAAGCCCCAGGCGGGCCGCCTTCGCGAGCATCATCAGTTCGGCATCGAGATCGTCGGCTCCTACGCGCCGGAGACGGACGCGGAGGTCATTTTGCTTGCGCTTTCGCTCTTCGGAAAGCTCGGAGTAAAGGACCTCATGCTGCACATAAACAGCATCGGCTGCCCCGAATGCCGTAAGGAGTACAACGCCGCGCTGAAGGAATATTTGGGCGGCTACCTTAACGAGATGTGCGAGACCTGCCGCGCAAGGTTCGATAAGAACCCCATGAGGATCATCGACTGCAAGGAGCCCCGCTGCAGGGAGATCGTAAAGAACGCGCCCCGCACGATCGACTTCCTTTGCGATAACTGCAGGAAGCATTTCGAGGGCGTTAAGTCCTGCCTTGACGCCGCTTGCGCAGAATACGTTATCGATCCCGATATCGTCCGCGGGCTCGATTATTACACCGGTACCGTGTTCGAAGTCATTTCGAACCGCATCGGCGCGCAGGGCGCGGTTTGCGCGGGCGGTCGCTACAACGGACTCATTGAGGAGCTCGGAGGTCCGTCCATCCCCGCCGTGGGCTTCGGCATGGGCATGGAGCGCCTGCTTGCGGTCATGGAAACCAACGAGGTCGAATTCCCCAAGCCTCCCGAGACGACGGTCTACTTTGCCGCCAACGGCGACGCCCCGCGTATGAAGGCGTTCGCGCTTGCTCATAAGCTGAGGGAAGCCGGCGTTTCCGCCGAGTTCGATCACATGGAAAGAAGCTTCAAGGCGCAGTTCAAATACGCGAACAAGCTCGGCGCGAAATTCACCGTAGCACTCGGGGACGAGGAGCTTGAACGCGGCGCCGTTAAGGTCAAATGTATGGCTGACGGCGAGGAGACGGAGGTCGAGCTTGACCGCCTTGCCGAGTGGTTCGGGGAATAAAGAAACATAAAAAAGGAGTTGTTTGGGCGCATTCACTTAACGATATGCAGCCTCAAAAGGTATCTTTTTAGCGCCCTGCTGCGTTGAAAATGCTCGAAAGACTTTCCAATGTATTTCGAAAAACTCTTCGAGTATTTCTGCGCTTTTCGCCTTGCAT
>JAEEGF011055222.1_pt1 | contig 12122 bp, 9 predicted proteins | sample 9134171 | NCBI WGS metagenome assembly JAEEGF01 (sample SAMN16246542, study PRJNA631951) | gut metagenome | biome: gut microbiome; feature: rumen; material: AP-attached | host: Bos | place: Iran: Karaj | collected 2018-10 | reverse complement strand
AGAGGAAACCATTAATAGCCCGATTCAACATCGTGAAATTAAGGAAGAAATGCGAAAGTGGTTCTGTATTTCTTTGCTTAAACGCGTGTTTGGTGGTCAGTCAGATTCAGTTTTAATGGGTATTCGTAAAGTGTTGGATGATAACAAGAAAAATAATGTTTTTCCTTTTGAAGATATTAAGGATGCATTCAAGGATAATCCTTCTAAAAACTTATTTTTTGATGATGAGTTTATTAATGGCCTGTTGAGTTTGCATAAGGATGATTCATCATGTTATTTAGTCATGGCTTTAATTTACTCTCATCTAGATTTTGGGAATCAATCATATCATTTAGATCATTTACATCCAGCATCTTTTTTTGTTAATTTAAAGAAAACTGATGAAATGTCAGAGGAAGAGTTTACTTTCTATAAAGATTCTAATAACTGGGATACTATACCCAATCTGCAGATGCTGAATGGAATCTTAAATGAATCGAAGAATGACAAGCCCCTTGTGGAGTGGATTAATGATAATAAAGTTGACTTAGATAATCAGCTTATTCCTACTGATGCTAGTCTTGATATCAAGAACTTCAAGAACTTTATTACGATAAGAAAGGTAAGGTTAAAAGATAGACTGATAAAGATAGTGCAATAATTGAGAGTGCTGACTTTTCAAAAGATGATAGACCTATATATGACCGAATTAAATGGAACCACGAAATTTAGAAATTATGTTATGATAAGATAGCAGAATTCTATTAGAGTTATGGATGCTGAATTAAACTACGATAAACTTCACGAGATGATTGCTCGTTGTAAGTGGACATTTGCCAAGACAATGCCCTGGGCTCCTCATGAATATATAGTTCGTGATAAGTGCCCACTGACACAGGAAGAGTTTCTCTACTTCATCGATATGCAACGTAAATATGGAAAGGAAGAACGTTGGGGTAAGAACATTAATCCTTACCTTTATATTGATGACTACAAGTATTGGACGATGGGAGCTCCAGTTGAAGAAACTCTCGTCATAAATAGGGCTAAAGTAAATACACCAAAAGAGAAAAAGAGTAATATAAATAATCGCTCCGCGTGAAGGTGTGACATTAGAAAAACAATCATATACCATGATGGTGCATTATTTAATTAGTAAATACATCTGGTTGGTGAATACCATTCGTATGGCCAAGAAGATATCACTAGCGGACATCAACAGGCTATGTCTGAAAACTGAGATGAGTGGGGGTGTCGAGTTATTGGTGGCAGTGTTTTGGTTGTCTATCTGCAAGCTATGTTTAACGATCTGTTTCTAAAAATAAGGAGGACAATGTTATGTGGCAATGGATTATAGCAATATTGGGCGCTTCTATGGGGGTGTGGAATTTCCTTACCCTGGTGTTTGTGCTCTTCCTTCTGCTTGCGGCATTTAGTGGGTCGATTGAGGCTTGGTTGATTATTGGTGCCATAGTGCTAATATTTATCATGGCACTCATAGGCTCGCACATAAAAAACAAATATAAAGATTTTCTCCATGAGAGGTACAAGAATGTGTGGGATCAGTTGCCTGAAGAGGAGAAGAAAATATGGGAGGAAATATCGGTAGAGGTTGAATATAATGACTTTGGAGGTGTATGGGAGAGAGGGGAGAAGGCTTTCGAAAACAGATTCTGTAAGACATTCTCTTTCTTTGATTTGTTCAGGAAAGAATTCACGAAGAAGGTGCCTTTCCCACATGAGAACTGGCGGAATACTATTTATGTTTCTGAAAATGCTTTAGCTAAGATTAGGAAGTTAGATCCTTATTATGATTCGAATAGAAGTCTTTGGAAGTGGTTGGCTATTATTAGCTTACTGGTTATAGCAATTGTAGTAGGGGTTATATACATCATGCAGCAAAATAGTCCTTCAGTGCCTGAAATGACGCCAGAGGAAAGGCATCAGTTGGATTCTATTCGCCAGGCATATAGAAGGGAACAGGACTCCATCAAGCAGGCTAACAAAGAGGCACATGAAGAGTATATTAGGAAGATGGCCCGTGATATCGTGAATTCGGGAAGGAGTGAGAAGAGAAAAAGTAACAACATGCGAGGATGGGATCCTGCATCGGAGGATGATTTGGATAGGAATGGTATGGACCGATATATGGAGAATGATGATGAGGAGGGATGGGATTAATAATTGCAGCACAACCCCAATAGGAATTGTGCTGCATCATGTTTAACTAAAAATTCTAAGTATAGGAGGATTGTTATTCCGTCTCGTAAACCACCTTGTTTTCTTCCTCGCACTCATGCTTTTCACGAACGACTTTCTCGCCTGGCTTGAGTTTGCGAGCTTCGTACTTGAAATCTGCAAAGCTCTTGATGAGGTTGTCTTCTGAAATCTTGTCGGCATCGTACTTAATGGTCACTGTCTGAGCAACCAGGCTGGTAGTAATGCCTTGTACGCCATTCACCTTGATGAGACCTTCCTTTACACGGTTCTCACATTTCTCGCAGTGCATCTGCGGAGTAGTGGTTACAACCACAGTCTTGATGTCTTTGGCAAAACCAGTAATTGCCATGAGGCACAATCCAATTGCTAAGATACTTTTTTTCATGTTGTTAATCGTTTAAATGTTAATAATAATCCTAACAGTAATCATCGTTACTGTAACCACTTTTTACTTTTCGGGTGCAATGTTACGAAATATTTTTGAATATCCCAAGAACATTGGGGGCGTTTTTCCTAAAAAAGTGTTACCTTTGCCTGAGTTTTTCTTTTGGAATGAGATAATAAACAAGAAAATGACAGATTTGAAAACGATAGATAAGTGGAAAGTGGTGGCGATGGCATGGCTCTGTGTCGTGCTGGTGGCTTGTTCGTTGGACGATGATCCAACGACGGTGCCGTATAACCCTGAGGATTTCTTGCCACCCCATACGGAAGCTGTGGAGGAGTTGATTAAGATTTGTGAGACAAATTCAGAGGTGAAACAATTGTTGGAGCATGCCATCAAGCAGGCTAAGAGCATCAATCCAGACTTAAGATATAATCCGGCTCAGACTTTGACTGACTTTTATTACTTCATTGACTGGAATATACGTGCCTTGCCATGGGATGTGATGACGGGCTTGAGGGCAGATGGTCCCAGTCTTTATACCCGTACGGACCAGGGGGTAGGGTATTTCTGGTTTGTGGTGGATCAACCCTTGGATGAGTTGAAGGATAGGGGATTCTTCTATCCCACAGTGGAGTTTGTGGAACCATTTTCTTCATGGCTGACTACCTACGCCAATTCCTGGGGCGAATGGCTATCGTCGCCTGATAGTTGGAACGCTACTTATTTTGGCATGGTGGCCAATGACGATGATTGGGGATTGACCAAAGGATGGTATGGCAGAGCCAATATCTGGCATTCGTTTAATGACTTCTTTGCAAGGGATTTAGTGAGTCCTGAGATGCGACCTATCGACACAGAGGCCGAGGTGGTGTCACCTGTAGATTCCTGGCCAAAAGCCACTTGGGAGATTGGTGATGACAATCAGTTGCGCTATCCGGATGATGTGAACATCAAGACTGCCAAGTTCTCGGATATAGCAGACTTGATAGGACATGATAGTCAGTATAAGAATGCTTTTGCGGGAGGTACGCTCACGCATACTTTCCTGGATGTGAACGATTACCATCGTTATCATGCCCCCGTGGCGGGTAGGTTGGTGGAGTTGCGTACCATACCTGGTGTAGCTGCCGGTGGTGGTTATACCTTGTGGGACAATGAAGCAAAGCGTTATTATTATGTGAACGACATGGGCTTCCAGATGGTGGAGACACGTGCATGTGCCATTATCGAGACTGAGGAGTATGGCTTGGTGGCTATGTTGCCTGTGGGTATGTCGCAGATTTGTAGTGTGAATTGGATAGACGGCCTGGATGTGGGTAACTGGCTTGAAAAGGGTGATGAAATGGGCTATTTTATGTTTGGTGGATCGGATGTGGTCATGATTTTTCAACGGGATGTGGAAGTGAAACTGGTGACGACCCCCGATGGCGAGGGTGGTTATGAGCATATTTTGATGGGGGAACCCTATGCAAGACTAAGTAAGCGTTGATTTGGCTATGAAATTACCAAGAATACTCAATGATTCAATGACCACGAGAACCACTTTGTTGGTGGTGTTGCTGGTAGCCTTTACACTGTTGCCTGGTGGCATCTGGCAACTTCAACACGTGAGGACCTTTCTGGATGAAGAAACTCACAGAGTGGCGAACAAAGCAATGGATAGGGCTATAGAGGTGATTGAGAATCGCATTGCCAAAGTGGAAACGGCAGTAGGTACAGCTGCTTCTTATGGAGATATCATGGCTCCACACAAACAGGAAGCTTTGTCGATGTTGGAACGACTGATTAAAAGTAATGATGACATTGCCGCAGTGACTCTGCTTTACAAAGAGAATTATTTTAAGGAAGAAGGTCGCTATTATGCTCCTACCATCTCGAAAAACACTGAGACGGGAGAGTTGGTGGTGGAAGAAATCGGTGGTCCTGAATTCGACTTCTGCTACTTGGAAACAGATAGTAACTGGGTATATACCAACCTGTTGAAGCACGAATACTGGTGCTTGCCTTACGTGGATTCAATGGCTACGCAAAGGCCGATGGTGACCTTTTCTGTACCTTTGCAGAACAAGAAGGACGGTATCTATGCTGTGCTTTGTGCGGATATCGACCTGGATTGGGTGAGGAACCTTGTGGAGGAAGCTAAACCCTACGAGTATGCTGGAGTGGTGGTACAGAGTAGAGACGGACAATACATTTATAACACATTGGATGAGGATGATGATGTGGTGCTCAGTGGGGATGTGGACGGAGTGAAATGGAAGATATCATTCCACTTGCAAGAAGAAAAGATTCTGGAGAAGGCTAACAAATTGCAAGCAAGCATGATTGTGTTGCTCTTCATCTTGCTGACAATCACTTCTTTTGGCCTATATTATGTATTGAGGATACAGATTTGGCCTATCAAGGAGCTGGCCAAATCCACCCTGCTTATGGCGAAGGGAGATTTTTCTGCCCTGTTGCCAAAAATCTATACGAATGATGAGATAGCACAATTACGTGACTCCTTCGAGAAAATGCAGATATCACTTGCCAGGTATGTGGAGGAACTGAAGGTGACAACGGCCAGTAAAGCAAGCATTGAGAGTGAGTTGCGTATTGCCAGTGATATTCAACGTTCTATGTTGCCAAAGGTGTTTCCACCATTTCCTAATCGTGATGATGTGGATGTGTTTGGTCAATTAACACCAGCTAAGGCCGTGGGTGGCGACTTGATAGATTTCTTCATCCGTGATGAGAAGTTGTTTTTCTGTATTGGCGATGTGAGTGGTAAGGGTGTACCTGCTTCATTGGTGATGTCTGTTGCCAGGGCGATGTTCCGTTCAACTTCCATGCATGTGGAATCGCCTTCGAAGATTGTGAAAAGAATTAATGGAGCGATAGCCGACCAGAACGATGCCAATATGTTTGTGACGATGTTTATTGGGGTATTGGATTTAAGTACTGGTCTGTTGCGCTATTGCAATGCGGGTCATGACGCTCCGTTATTGATAGGGAAGGATGTCAGTTTGTTACCTGTAGATTCTAATATTCCAATAGGTTTGTTCCCCGATTTGGAGTGCGAGGTACAGGAAGTGCAAGTGGAACCTGGTTCATTGTTGTTCCTCTATACCGATGGTTTGACCGAAGCAGAGAACCTGAAGCATGAGCAGTTTGGCGAAGAGAGAATGATGGAAAATGCTCAACGCCAGAAGGATAAGGCAAATGGTAAGGAACTGCAACCTATGGCAATGATCTTGAATATGACGGAAGATGTAGCTGCATTTGTGGGGGAGGCTGAGCAGAGTGACGACCTTACGATGTTGGCGATTAGCTATAAATGAAAGAAGCAGCCAAAACGCTGCTTCTTTATTGTAATTGACAATTTTAATTTTGACAATCAAACCCTATAGAGGAGACCATTCCTGAGGTCGTCCAATGCCGTTTCCTTAATCCTGACATGCAGTTTCTTGCCAGTAGCATTAAAAGGAATCTGTGCCACGAAACGATAGAAGCGAGGACGCTTGAAGTTTGCGATGTTAGGACTTTCCTTGCAATACTCATCCAGTTCCTCCGGGGTAAGCGTCATGTCATCACGCACAATATAAGCCGTAACGATTTGGCCACGCATCTTGTCGGGCACGGAAGTCACGATGCAATCCTTCACCTTTGGGTGCATGTTCAACACTGCTTCTACCTCAGTAGGGTAGATGTTCTCACCAGAAGAAATAATCATATCATCCTTACGACCTACAATGGTGATAAACTGATTATTATCCCAAGTTGCTAAATCGTTGGTGTAGATGAAACCATTGGCATATTTACGGTCGGTTTCACCCACATTATTGGCATAAATATAAGGAGATTTAGCTGGAGAACTGATGATAACTTCACCTACTTCGATGCCATCCTTAGCAGCCAAGTCATCTGGATTGGCACGATGGTCGTCGTAAATCTTCACCACGCGTACATCGTCGTCGATACAGGAAGCACCTGCAGTACCTGCATTCTCTGGCAGGTCGAACGGGCGGAGGAAGGTGTTCCAGAACGTCTCGGTGGTACCATAACCGTTATAAATATTAGGCGTAAGAACATGCTGGTAACGAATGCATGCCGAGCGTTCCAACGGACTACCCATGGTGACGATGCCCTTTAAGGAGCTGATGTCATAGCCTTTTCGCTCCTGATTGTCAGCCAGTTCTTCTAAAACCGTAGGCACACCCACAATGAATGAAATCTTGTATTGTCCTACATATCTCAGGGTAAGTTCAGCATTAAACTTACCCATCACTACGATGGTGGCACCTGCATAGAAAGCTGGACAGGGACCTGCACAGTGTAAGCCTCCACGATGGAACCAAGGGGTGGTATTCATCGTTACATCCTTGTAGTTCATGGGGAAGTGAATCATCACGTCGTGAGAAGAGAGTACCTCGTTGATACTGGTCAGGGGTACAGCTTTTGGGAAGCCTGTAGTGCCTGAAGTATAGAGGCGTGTGGTCTCTTCATAAATGTTATAATCGTAGTCAAAAATAGGTTCAGTAGTTTTGGTATGACTGGTGTATTCATCGTATGCAAACACCTTGCCATCACTCTTTCCACCCACCACAATTAACCGTTTGGGTTGATGCTTGGTGAGGGTAAGTGCCTCGAGCACATCCTCTTTGTTGGCCTCATTGAAAATGATGGCCATAGGTTTGGAGTCATCGATGTTAAATGCCAATTCACCTGGTTTAAGTCTGAAATTCACAGGACAGCAAACGGCATGACTCTTATGTGCTGCTACGTATGCAAAAGCAAATTCGGGGCAATTCACTAATTGCAACATGATGACATCACCTTTATGCAGGCCATCGAATATCAGTGAGTTACATAGTTTATTACACTCTTGATTCAGTTCATTGTATGTCCATTGACGATTGTCGTCTGGATTGATCATCGCCAACTTGTTGCCGTAGCGTCTGACGTTACGCATGAAGCCTTCTATCCATGTATAACGGCTCTCGAAAATTGTTTTAAAATCAGTCATATCACTTTTTTTCGGTATTTCGATGCAAAGGTAACAAAAAATGCTTATATTTGCATAATAAAATAAGAATATAGAAAAAATTATTATGGCTGTAAAGATTTTAAGTGTTGATGACGAGAACGATCTCGAGGTGTTATTGACACAATATTTCCGTAGAAAGATACGCAAAGGCGAGTATGAGTTTTATTTCGCACATAATGGTATTGAGGCACTTAGGATGTTGTTGGAGCAACCGGACATTGACATCATTCTGAGTGACATCAACATGCCTGAGATGGATGGACTTACCTTGTTGACCAAGATAAACGAGTTGAGAAACCCTGCCTTGAAGTGCATCATGGTGTCTGCTTATGGTGACATGGGTAACATTAGAACGGCGATGAACAATGGCGCCTTCGATTTTGCCACGAAGCCGATTGACCTGGATGACTTAAGTGTGACCATCGAGAAGGCCATTGAGCAGATAAACTTCGTGAAAAACTCGCAACAGGAGCATCAACAATTGGAGATGATCAAAACGGATCTTGCGGTAGCAGCTGAGATTCAGCAAGCTATCTTGCCGAAGCAATTGCCTTCATTCAAGCAAAATGACGGTAAGTTCGATTTGGCCAAGGTAATGATTCCTGCCAAAGACATTGGTGGTGACTTTTATGATTTCTTCCAGATTGACGATAATCGCATGGGTTTGGTTATGGCCGATGTGAGTGGTAAGGGCATACCTGCAGCTATCTTCATGGCCGTGAGTCGTACAACGATACATATCAGTGGATTACAACAAGACTATACTGCTGCTGATTGTCTGAGGGTGAGTAACCAGATGCTTTGCAAGGAGAGTGCCGACAATATGTTCGTAACGGTGTTCTATGCCATTTACAATGTCAAGACGGGAGAAATAAACTATTGTAATGCAGGGCATAACCCTCCGTATATCTTGCGTAAGGACGGTACGTTGGAGAGGTTGCCGAATAGCGATTCTGGCATGCTAGGCGTATTTGGTTTCTTTGAGTTCACCGATGAGTATGTGAAATTGGGTGAGGGCGATATGCTGATGATGTACACGGACGGTGTGGATGAGGCATGCAATATTCAGAATGAGGAGTTTACCGATGAACGCCTGGAACAAGTCCTGAAGGCTTGTCAAGGTGTTTCTTGTCAGGAAACGATTGATAAGGTATTGGCTTGTGTGAAGGAGTTTACGGGTAATGCTTCTCAGAGTGATGATATTACGATGATGACCGTGAAGAGAATTGAATAAAATAAATAAAATATGGTTGTTGGGGGTACTGGCTGTCGTTACGGCTGGTGGCTTGGCTTTTTGGGCTGGCTATTCGGCTAATTCTCGTCAGAATGAGGAGCTACAGGCTCAACTGAAGGACTTGACAGAGAAAGAGAAACGCAGTGCCATTGAACGTAGCATCAGTTTGCAGATGGAGGAGATTGCCTATCAGCAGAAGGAGATTTCTGACGAGCAACGTTTGGAGGCTATCGAACAGACTAACATTGCCAATGAGATGCGTCGCCGTTCAGAAATTGAGAGACAGAATGCATTGGAAGCTGAACGCAATGCTTTGGAGTCGGAGCGTAAAGCTGTGGATGCCTCACATCAGGCAGAGAATCAGCGATTGGTTGCAGAACAACGCCGTGAGGAAGCTGAGCAAGCTCGCAGTATGGCTGATTCATTGAGCTATATTGCTTTAGCTCGTGCACTTGGCAATATGGCGACAACACAGGAGAACGCAGGTAACCATGAGTTGGCGCTGTTGCTTGCCTATTCTGCATATACTTTCATCAATAGATATGGTGGCGATGTATATCAGCGAGCCATCTTCGAGTCGTTGTCATTGGTGACTAATAGCAATCAGTCATGGAAGGTGCATACGGGTCCTGCCACTCATATGGAATGGATAGATGGCAATGCAGGAAAGTTTTTGACGATAAGTACTTACGGGGAATTATTAGAGCATAGGTTTAATAATGGAAGGCTCACTACCAAGGAAATCTTCAAGGATAAAGCATACGACTTTCGAGATGTGGTAGTGTTTAGCAACGGTATGAAATATGTCATTAGTAGAACGGGTGAAATCTTCATGTTCAAACCCAATGACACCTTTGTTGTACAACCCATACAAGGAGCGATACACCCCTTGAGCATTTATCCTGTTAGTGATGTCCAGTTAGGAGTTATTGCTGAAAACGGTATGTTTTTCATTGAGCAAGGCAATTTACGCCTTGATAAAGTCATACCTTTTGAAATACCCATCTCCCGTTCAGGGAAGAAAAACCGTGAGCTCTTTCTGTTTGGTGATTCTGATGAAATGTTGGAGGTTGATATGAATACGTGGCAGGTGACCAAAAAAAGATTACCTTTCCCAGAGAAAGTGTTTTCATACACCATAAGTCAATATGGTACCGATATATTCGGCACTACTGATGGCGTGTTGATAGCGATTGACAACCAAGGAAAAATGACACGATTAGTGGGACATCGTTCACGAGCAAGCAGGGTGACACCTCTGTCAAGAATGGCGGAAATGTTGAATGACCGACAGATTTTGGTGTCATCGAGTTATGATGGAACGGTAAAGCTATGGGATTTGGACAATGAAAAGCCAGAAGGTGTTAACGTTTTCTCATCGAATGACTGGGTGTTGTTCTCAGAGGTTGACAACTCAGGTGATTATTTGTGGACGGGCGACCAAAAAGGGAACTTGACCCGTTCACTCATCTCCGTGTCCACCTTGGCACAGGTGGCTAAGAATATGTTGACTCGTGATTTCACCAAGGAGGAATGGGATTATTATATTGGCTCTAATATTCCATTCGAATCGTTTAAAGGTAGGTAACTGACATGAAACTAACGAGATACATATTACCGATTTGTATCCTGATGCTCTGTGTGATACGTGCTGGTGCTCAGGGTATGCCTTTCATGCGTAGTTTCTTGCCTGATGATTATGCTGCTCACAGCCGTAATTTTGACATTCTGGTAGATCAAGAGGAAGGAGTGGTGTATGTGGCTAATTTTGAAGGATTGCTCTATTTTGATATGGCAGAGTGGGATATTGTGCATACACCAAGCATCACACGCCTTACCGCTATTTACCAAGATAGTGAGGGAACAATATGGGCAGGTGGCTATAATTATATGGGGTTCGTGGAATTCAACGAGGTGAAAGACTTGGAATTGCATCAGTTGGAGGGTGTTACTCCTTTCAAAGGAGAGGTTAATAGGATTTGGGAGGAGAATGGATCGGTGATGTTCAATACGGCACTCAATGAAACCTATCGTGTGGATGGAGATACTTGGGTAAAAGTGGATTACGATGCTGAAGGCAATCATGAAGGGGTGCTATGGGGGAATCAGTCGCATCGAGAAGGTAAAAGTGAAAGCTTGAAACTGGTGAATGGCTTTACTGCAGTAACCATAGAAGGAGGAGGCGTGAAATTTGTGGATAATGAGGGGAATGAATTGTTGAGGGTAACAGAGGAGAATGGCTTGGTAAACAATAATATAAACCGTTTGAGTTATGATGGTAATGGCTTGTTGTGGGGAGCCACCGACAATGGTGTGTTTGCCATGATGGTACCATCAGCTTATAGAAGATATACGAATTCAGAAGGTCTGAGGGGTAGCGTACTTTCCATGTATGTTTTGAATGGTCAATTGTATGTGGGCACCTTGGCTGGTCTGTTCCGTCAGGAAGGTTCACGTTTTGTGCCGGTTGAGGGAGTGAATCATGCCTGTTGGGTTCTCAACCGTAGAAGAAACGATTTGCTGGCGGCTACCTCTGATGGTATGTATCGCATAAAAGAGTCTGGCGTAGAACATCTTACAACGGCAAGCACTACGGCATTACTTCCATTCGATAATGGTTTCTTGAGTGGCGAAATAGATGGTGTGTATTTTAACTATTCAAACGGTACGCATACCAAGATGTTTGACCTGGAGAATGTGAACGCCATGCAGTTTGACAAGCAAGGTAACCTGTGGATGCGCAATTTGTATGGGAGGGTGGGATATGCTAAATCTATGGATTCTAAAGAATTAGTATATACCTCTGCCAATAGTAATGACATTTCTACCTTCGTTTATTATCAAGATAGTATCATTGTGGTGAATGCCAATGACGAGGAACCATTCCCTTATCCAGGCTTATCTTATGTGGATGAAAATGGCGTATTATGGCTGACCGACAATGAAAGCAAGAACCTGTATGCATATAAAGATGGCAAACGCTTGGATGATTACAACCAAATACTTTCTCCAATTAGAGACTATGCCATACGCACAATGGCATTGAATGGCAATCTGTTGTGGATAGGTGGGGATTTTGGCTTAGTAGCTGTTGATTTTACACTCCAAGATCCACTGTTGACTTCGGATAATGGTTTGGATATCTGTTCTGTAAGATTGGGTAACGATAGTTTGATTTGGGCAGGTTATGGTGAGGTGCCGGAAAAGTTGAATAAACTGAAAAGTAATGAAAGACACCTGCGCATGACCTATGCTTTGCATCATGAATCCTTGAT
>JAEEGF011104965.1_pt1 | contig 12123 bp, 6 predicted proteins | sample 9134171 | NCBI WGS metagenome assembly JAEEGF01 (sample SAMN16246542, study PRJNA631951) | gut metagenome | biome: gut microbiome; feature: rumen; material: AP-attached | host: Bos | place: Iran: Karaj | collected 2018-10 | reverse complement strand
TATCAGTGGCCTACCATGAACAAGGCTGAGATATCCCAGGGCCACAATTCTGCCATTGCAGCAGATAATGGCAAGGTTTATCTTATCTACCACACCAAGTTTAACGATGGCACAGCAGGCCACGAAGTAAGAGTTCACCAGATGTTCTTAAACGAAGAGGGCTGGCTTGTGACAGCGCCTTACGAATATGCCGGTGAGACAATCTCTTCTACAGGCTATGATCTCTCAGAGATTGCAGGCACCTATGGCCTTATAACTCATGATTTCCAGATGTACTATGGCGACCTTGAATATCGCGCTCCGCAGGATATTGTTCTTTCTGAGGACGGCACCATCACAGGGGCAAAAGAGGGCTACTTCACAGTAACAGAGGGAACTCCTTACTGCCAGATCACTCTCGATGGAGTTACCTACAAGGGCGTATTTACTGAGCAGAAGCTTGGCGGAACCAACGTTCCTGTTATGACCTTTACAGCAGTTTCCGATGCAGGCCTTACAATCTGGGGCTCCGGCGAGATCACCGACAAGGCTGCCATTGCCATAACTGCCGGCAACAGCAAATATGCTGCACCAGAGTCAACTTTTGGCAGCATTTCGCTTCCAACAAGCGGCGACCACGGAACCACAATTTCCTGGACATCCTCCAACACAGCGGTTATGGCTGATGACGGAACAGTAACTGTTCAGGACGAGGATACAAGCGTAGTGCTGACAGCCCGCATTTCTAAGGGAGACTACTACTACGACAAGCAGTACACCACCCTTGTAAAAAAGCTTTCTCAGAACGAGACTGATTCCCTTGTAGTTGGAAAATTCTTCACTGATGAGGAAGTAGACCTTTCATCCGCTCTCGGTAACAGGATTTCTTTTGCCAACCCTGTATACAAGGGCGTTGCCAGCGGAATCGACCTCTCCGGCGGTGTAACTGTTTCTTTTGACACCAAGAGACTTGGAAACGTAAATGTTCTCGGAACACTTTTCGCTTTCCAGGGAAATGGCGGAGATGACGGAAGACTTTACTTCACACCGGGTTCATACCTTGGCTACAATGCCGGCGGTTCCTGGTATGATGCGAACCTAAAGAGCTACAGCCTTGTAAAAGACTACATCGGCGAGGCTGCACATGTAGATGTTAACTTAAATGCCAAGGGATTCACAGTTTCAGTTAACGGCGAAACTGCCTACACAGAAGAAATCCTGGCTACAGAAAACGGCGACGGAACCATCGACGGACAGTACACCAAGGTTCTCAAGTGGCTCTACAACTCAGCAGATACCTTGCATTTTGGCTCAGGATCCTGGTGGGCAGATGTTGCCAACAGCTCCATCAGCAACGTAGTTATAACAGTTGGCCCTATTGACAAGAGTGTTGACCTCTCTGACGAGGAAGAGCCTGAAGAACCCGAAGAGCCCGAAATTACTGAGGCAGACGAGATTACCTATACCAGAGATGAAGTAGTTCTCACATCCAACAGCTTCTTTGAAGCCCTGGATAACCCATTCCATGGAAAGAACCTTGAAAAAGTAGTACTTAAATACACCATTAACATGACAGCAGGAACTCCTCAGAACGGCTGGGACGGGATCTTTAGCTTCTACAACAGCTCCACCGGCGGAAGAGTTTCCATGCAGACCAACCCTTATCTTTGCTATAATTCAGACGGTTGGATTGACTTTAACCAGCCCGGAACTGCTGCTGACAACAGAGCACCTTCCATGACTCCGGGAAAAGAGTATGAGGTTGAGGTAACAATTTCTTCTGAAGGCGTTACAATGTCAGTTGACGGAGAGGCTCTCAATATCAGTGAAAACGGTTCAACCACAGACTACTCAAAAGTTCTCGCAGCAATTTCAGGGGCTGACCAGCTCACCTTCGGCGTTGGCCTTGCAAAGTCATCCTATTGGAACACTGAGCTTTGCACTTTGACAAATATTGAGTTTAAGTCTCTTAAGACAACTTCTTCTGAAGAGCCTACAGAGCCCACAGATCCATCAGAACCTGAAGATCCGGAAGAACCTGAAGAGCCTGTAGAGTACGACTCCGTATTTTACAAAAATGATCACGTTGCTCTTGCAACAAACGATGCCATTACAGTACTTGAGAATCCTTTCTACGGAAAGACAATCAATAAGCTCTATATTGCCTACACCATCGAGATGAATGAGAACTCAGTTAAAAATGGTTGGGATAGTATCTTAAGCTTTTATGATACTGCTTCAACAGGCCGCATCTCAGTACAGACAGCACCTTACCTGTGCTACAACGATTGGGCCGGCAACTGGATCGACTTTAATGGCCCCGGACTTAAGGACGCTGTAGACCTCGCTCCATCTTTCGCAGCTGGAACCAAGCATGATGTGACCATGACAGCTACTGCAGAAGGCCTTGTTATTACAGTTGACGGAAAAGAAATAAGCTATCCGCAGGATGGCTCCGATACAGCCAGCTGCAAGACATTGCTTGATTTCATTACAAAGTGTGATCAGTTCACATTGGGAGTTGGTCTTGCAAACACAGCCTTCTGGTACACAGAAATCTGCGATGTGACTAACCTGGTTATTTCCACAGGTGCTACAAGCGAAGAAGTTACGGAGCCTGAGGATCCTACAGACCCTGACGAGCCAACCGACCCGGAGAATCCCGATGATCCCGGTGATCCTACAGACCCTTCTGAGCCGGAAACACCTGAGACTCCTGCAGGCAGCTTCGTTACTAAGTGGTTCTCAACCTACTACATTCTCGAGGATGGAACCAAGTACACCGGAATGCTTACAGTAGACGGAAACACCTACTACTTCAAGTCAAACGGCATTATGGTTTCTTCTGATTATGTAACAATTGATGAGAACACCTACTACTTTGACAAAGAAGGTCACATGGTAACCGGCTTCATGACCAAGTGGGGCGCAACCTACTACTTCAACGAAAGTGGTGTTCAGCAGTTTAACACCCTTGTGGATGTAGAAGACTACACATATTACCTGAACTCTAAGGGTAAAGTAGTCACCAGCTCATTTGTTGACCTGGAAGATGGCACTCACTACTTTGATGGCGACGGCCACATGGTCAAGAATACCACTATTACCAAGTGGTTTAAGAAGTATACTTTTGATGAAAATGGTGTTCTGGTAAAATAAAGAAATGTTAAAGAGGAGCATGACCGCACTTCGCGGCCATGCTCCTCTTTTTATAGTTTATTCTTAAAAAGAACATATATCTGGGGCATACATCTACTCAAAGCGTAAAAAGTCTAAAATGCGTACAAATAAAAAATATATTGAAATATGTGGAATTATATTCAAATGGCTATTATTCAATTATGAGTATAAAAACTCTGTATATAGAAATGTCTGTAGAAACTACCAATAATACTTATGTTTTAGCTATAGGATTTCATTCATAACCATAAGCTTGTTCGAATTCATCGAAATGTTTATAATAAAATATACAAATAATCGTTAAAAAGTTTTTTGACTACATGTGTTTAAATAACGTAACTGGGTGTCTTTTGAGGAGATGCCGCAAGCGGTGGAGATGTGATAATATTTCGTCTGTAATAGAGCCGTGTATACATGAGCGTTAAAGAATCACTTGGAATAACCTGCCCGGGCCTAACAGGCCCAGGTTATGGAGAGGGATTATTTAATGCCATGGATACAGGCGAAGGCGCGACGAAATATTATCACATCTCCACCGCGGGAGGCAGCCCCAAAAGACACCCTCACTAAACGTAAAGAAAGCGAGGGAGAAAAGTGATCACCTTTATAGCTGCTTTAATCATCCTTTTGATTGGTTTTTTGACCTATGGACGCTTTGTGGACAAGGCCTTTGGTCCGGACGACAGGACAACACCGGCATTTGAGCATCATGACGGAGTTGACTGTATGCCCCTTAGCACCTGGAAAGCACTTCTGATTCAGCTCCTTAACATCGCAGGTACAGGCCCTATTTTTGGAGCACTTATGGGAGCCTGCTTTGGCCCTATTGTTTTTCTGTGGATCATCTTCGGCGCCATCCTTGGCGGAGCAGTTCACGACTACATGTGTGGAATGATCTCCGAGAGAAATAAAGGAGCTTCCATTGCTGAACTTTCCGGCATTTACCTTGGAAATAAAGTCAGGATAGGCATGAGAGTTTTCTCCATAGTTCTTTTAGCCCTTACCGGAACAGTTTTTGTAACCAGTCCCGCAGCTCTGATAGCAAGGCTTACTCCCGAGTTTTTGTCCAACAAATTCTGGGTTGTGGTGATCCTTCTCTATTACATCCTCGCAACACTTCTTCCTATAGATAAGCTCATCGGTAAGTTGTACCCGGTATTCGGCGTGATACTTATAGTCATGGCCGCCAGCATAGCAGGCGGAATTATCTTCCTTCCCCAGTACAATATTCCTGAGCTTAGCTTCGTCAACCTTCACCCCAGTGACCTTCCCGCTTGGCCCTTTATGTTCATAACCGTGGCCTGCGGTGCCATTTCCGGATTCCATGCCACTCAGTCCCCCATGATGGCCAAGTGTATAAAGAGCGAGAAAGATGGAAGAGTAGTTTTCTACGGAGCCATGATACTGGAGTCGGTTATAGCCCTGGTGTGGGCAGCAGCCGGTATGGCCTTCTATGGAAATACCTCCGACCTTTCCGCTTCACTTACAAGTCTTGGACAGTCAGGAACCGTCTATGAGATCAGCAAAACAATGCTGGGCAATGTGGGCGGTCTTCTGGCAATCATCGGTGTTGTGGTATGTCCCATAACTTCCGGCGATACTGCATTCCGTAGCGCCAGACTGATCCTGGCAGAAATGACCCACAAGGACCAGAAGGATATAAAGAACAGACTTATCATAACAATTCCCTTGCTGGCCATCGGCGCAGTGTTGACAGAGCTTGACTTTAACGTCTTGTGGAGATACTTTTCCTGGAGCAACCAGACCCTGGCTATGATAGCCCTGTGGGTTGCAACTTCATACATGCTGAAAAATGCCAAGAACAAATACCATTCCCTTATTACTGCGCTTCCGGCAACCTTCATGTCTGCAGTCAGCGTCACCTACATTCTGATGGCCTCCGAAGGCTTTGGACTGTCTTCCAAAGTGTCATATCCTATAGGAGTGGTAGTGGCCTTAATCTTCCTTATCCAGTACATTTTCATCCTGCGGAGAACAATAAAGAAGTGACAACAACTTTTGCAATATAAGAAACAACCTATTCAATTCAAAATAACTGACAACAAAAGTATAGTAATTATAGTTTTTAGACAGGAGGATATTTTTTATGGAAATGACACTTCGCTGGTACGGCAAAGAATTCGACACCGTTAAGCTTTGGCAGATCAAACAGATTCCCGGAGTTACAGGGGTTATCACAACACTTTACAATAAGCAGGCCGGAGAGCTCTGGACCCAGGACGAGATCAAGGCTCTTAAGGCAGACGTTGCTGCAGAGGATATGCATATTGCAGGTATCGAATCAGTTAACGTATCTGATGCCATCAAGGCTGCTACAGCTGACAGAGACCAGCATATTCAGAATTATATAGATACACTCGAGAACCTTGGAAAAGAAGACATCCACATGGTTTGCTACAACTTCATGCCTGTTTTTGACTGGACCAGAACAGAGCTTGCAAGAAAAAGAGCTGACGGCTCAACAGTTCTCGCCTACACACAGGAAGCTGTAGATGCCATCAATCCCGAGAAGATGTTCGAGTCCATTTCAGGCGAGATGAACGGCACAGTAATGCCGGGCTGGGAGCCTGAGAGAATGGCAAGGGTAAAAGAGCTCTTTGAAATCTATAAGGACATTGATGAAGACAAGCTCTTCGAGAACATCGTTTACTTCTTAAAGGCTATCATGCCTGTTTGTAATAAGTATGATATCAAGATGGCTATCCATCCCGATGATCCTGCCTGGTCAGTATTTGGACTTCCAAGAATCATCAACAATGAAAAGAACATCCTCAAGCTTATGAAGGCTGTGGATGATGTACATAACGGTGTTACATTCTGCTCTGGTTCTTACGGAACAAGCCTTGACAACGATCTTCCTCACATGATCAGAGCTCTTGAGGGCAGAATTCACTTTGCACATGTTCGTAACCTCAAGTTTATCTCACCCACTAACTTCGAAGAGGCTGCTCACCTTTCATCAGACGGAACCTTCGATATGTATGAGATAGTAAGAGCTCTCTACGAGACTGGCTTCGACGGACCTATCCGTCCTGACCACGGAAGAATGATCTGGGGCGAAGTTGCTATGCCCGGCTATGGCCTCTACGACAGAGCACTTGGTGCAGCTTACATCAACGGACTCTGGGAAGCAATCGAGAAACAGCACACCAGATAAGTGATTTTTGGATGGAGAACACCGCAACCGAAAAAATAGAAGAAGGTAATTGAAATGAAACTGAACTATGAAAGCGTTAAAAATGATAATACCTGGAAAGAGAAGGGCTACTTTATTCCCTCTTTTGACAGAGAAAAAATGATAAAGGAAACCAAAGAAAACCCTGAGTGGGTACACTTTGGTGCGGGCAACATCTTCAGAGCCTTCCAGGCAAACCTCTCCCAGAGAATGTTGGAGCAGGGCTTTGCCACAAAGGGACTTACAGTTGTTGAGGGCTTTGACTATGAGATCATTGAAAAGATGTACAGACCTCATGACAACCTCTCAATCCTTGTGACTCTCAAGGCTGACGGAAATGTTGAAAAGACAATTGTGGAAAGCATTGCTGAGTCCTGCATCCTTGATTCAAATGATGAAAAAGAGTTTGCGCGTCTTAAAGAAATCTTTTCAGCTGATTCACTTAAACTTGCAACCTTTACCATTACCGAAAAAGGCTACAGCCTTGTGAACGGCGAAGGCGAGACACTTCCTACTGTTTCCGCTGATTTTAAGAATGGTCCTGCATTGCCTCACAGCTATATCGGGAAAGTTACAGCCCTGCTCTATGCAAGATTTCTTGCAGGAGAAAAGAAAATTGCCATGGTCAGCACAGATAACTGCTCCCACAACGGAGATAAGCTCTTTGCTGCAGTTCACGCTTTTGCTAAAGTATGGACAGAAAACGGCAAGGCAGAGAAGGGATTCCTTTCTTACATTGAGGACAGCAGCAAGGTTTCCTTCCCATGGTCAATGATCGACAAGATCACACCAAGACCTGACGATTCAGTAAACGCAATCCTTAAAGAGGACGGAGTTGAAGAGCTTGAACCGGTAGTAACTTCCATGAAGACCTGGGTTGCTCCTTTCGTAAACGCAGAGGAGAGCGAATACCTGGTTATCGAGGACAAGTTCCCCAACGGAAGACCTGCTCTTGAGAAGGTCGGAGTTATCTTCACAGAAAAAGAGACTGTAGATAAGGTTGAGCGCATGAAGGTCTGCACCTGCCTCAATCCGCTTCACACAGCCCTTGCTGTATACGGCTGCATCCTTGGATTTACCAAGATCTCAGATGAGATGAAGGACGAGACTTTGCTTAAGCTGGTTAAGGGCATCGGCTACGTTGAGGGACTTCCTGTGGTTACAGATCCCGGCGTAATCGCTCCTAAGGAATTCATCGACACCGTAGTAAATGTCAGAATCCCTAATGTGTTCATGCCAGATACACCACAGAGAATTGCCTGCGACACCTCACAGAAGCTCCCCATCAGATTTGGCGAGACCATCAAGGCTTATGCAGCATCAGATTCTCTGGGCGTTATGGATCTTAAGCTCATTCCTCTTGTACATGCCGGATGGCTCCGTTACCTCATGGGCGTAACTGACAGCGGCGAGAGCTTCGAGCCAAGTCCCGATCCACTTCTTGAGAAGGCCCAGGCCTTTGTAAAAGACATTAAGCTCGGCGACACAGACGCAGCAAAGGTAAAGGCAGCTGTACTTCCTCTTCTCAAGGATGCTACAATCTTCGGCGTAGACTTAGAGCAGGTTGGCCTCTCTGACAGAGTGATCGGATACTTCATGGAACTCATTGCAGGTACCGGATCTGTAAGAGCAACTCTTGAGAAATATGTCTGATAATGTAAAACGATAAACCTGTAAAGACGGTTCTTTTATGGTCAAAAGAACCGTCTTTTTTTGTCTTTTTTACTAGAGAAGGATGGCCCCGCAGTGGTAAAATAGTAGCTATATCTAAAGTTTTGTTTGAGGGGTTATTATATGCAATCAGGGAAAATAAATATAGGAAAGAATGCCACAGACAGGATTTCCTATAAGCTTCTTGTGACAATTTGCATCAGTGGACTGGTTGGCGTATTTATGGTGTTCATGGTAGTTAACACCTTCATGATCATGCGCTCAAACAGCCGTGAAATGGCAGAGCAGGAGGCCTTACTTACAACACAGCACATGGTTACAAGTGTGGAGGAAAAGCTTGAGAATATGAGGCAATACTACCTCTATGCTGCCATGGATGACAATCTTGGGTGGTACATCAGTAACCGCCTTGCATATTCTGACTACAACCGCTACAAGGCAATCGACGCGGCCCTTGGAAACAATGCCATGTTTCCCAATTACATCAATAACTATGTCATTGTGAATATCAATAACAACAGAGTTATCAGCACCAGAGGAATCTCGGATCTGACTGAGATAACCAATAAAGACGAAATTCTGGATATCTACTTGGATAATAGTCTTAAAGTCAACAGAGGAAACTGGCTTTACATACCCGATGGAACCCATGTGGAGAGCACGGATATTCAGTACCACAACTCCGTAGACACCAGAGGCCTCAACTTTGTTTTGAATCTACCCATTGGAATATTCTCACCCAAGGGCTTCCTTTTGGTGAATATCAATTCAGAAGCCTGGAAAAAGTGGATTTGGGATTCCATCAATATCTCCGGCAAGGCAGTGGCAGTACTGGACGAAAACGGCGATACCATTTACACTTCAGATGGTGATTTTGCCCGTAGCTGTAACCAAAAGCTTTCATCCAACCAGCCTGTGAAGGCGGAAATAATGAAGGTAGGCGGAGTAAAAGAAATAGTATCGGGATATGAATCAAGTATTCTTGGATGGACTTATTATGTAGCCTATGACTACGGCGTATTCCTGGGGGCCACCTCCAAGCTGATAATAGAGTTTTTGATCGCTATATCGGCGCTGGCGGTACTTAGCTTTATTTCCCTAAGACATACGCTCTATCAGCCTGTAAAGCGCCTGATAAAAGAGGTTACAGAAGAAGATGCACCTGCTGTCACAGGAAATGAGCTGGAATTCCTGGCGGGACAGTTTGCTAATCTTAAAAATGACAAGGAAGCCCTCAATCAGGCCATGTTACAGCGACGGGAAAAGATGGCAGAACTCTTTGAGATGCGTCTCAACAGAGGCGCCGTTTCTGCAGAGGATGAGTGGCAGGAGTATCTAAAGGCTCTTGGCCTTACCAGCCGCAAGCTCTATGCTTCAGTGGCCATAATCCTGAATCTACGGGATGTGGATGGCACCGGGGAAGAGGTAAACGAAGATGCCATTTGCCTTACTCTGGCGGAGAATCTTCCTGAGAACCTCAAAAAGATCCCATGGCTTCCGCTTATCTACGATTCCTGCACCCTTTGCTGTATCTTTGCCCAGGACACAGAAGAAGCCCTCATGGAGCAGATAGCGGCATATTATCGTGATATCAAGGAGTTTGCGCTTACAACCTACGGCTACGGGCTGCAGATGGGGGTTAGCGAGATCCATACACTATACAGGCATTTGGGAAGAGCTCATCACGAATGCGTTCACGCCCTGACTTTGGAAAATGTGGAGACAGAACAGAAAGAAGCCGGATCCCTGGAAAGCTTTGGCAGCGACTGCCGCTTCTACATTAAGCCTTCCCAGACCAATGCCGACAGCATCAATTTACAGAAGTATGAAAAAGAAATCTGCGACGGCCTCAAAGCCATGGACAAGGGCCAGTGCTACAGGCTTTTGGCGGAATTCACCGATCAGCTTCGGACTGTTCGTGAGTGGACTGTGGCCTCCATATATTTTGCATCCCTCATCGACAGTATCATGATGGAAGCAATCGATATGAAGATTGATATTCTTTTGCTGTGCCCGGAGGGCATTAACAAGCTGTATCAGGAGATCATGGATGTAGGTGATGTAAAGAGAGTTCGCAAGAACATGAAAAAGATGCTCATTGATCCAATACTTTTGGAGCGCAGCAAGCTTTTTGTAAACGAGAACTACCAGATGATGGAAGCCATTGAGAAGAAACTGGTGGATTCCAAGGGAAATATAACCCTCAATGAATGTGCCTACGAATTAAATGTGACTCCCACCTACATCTGGAAGCTGCTTAAGACAGAAAGAGGCAAGACCTTCAGTGAGTATCAGGAAGAATATAAGATTGAAGAGGCAAAAAAACTCCTTCAGACCAATATGTCAGTTTCAGATATCGCCTCTGAACTGGGATATACCAATCCTCAGAATTTCATTCGATTTTTTAACAAGGGAACGGGTATGACTCCGGGAAAATATCGCAAGCTTATCCTGGGTTCTCTGTAATGAAATAAAATAATCATATGATCATTATCAAAAGTATCATTTTCTTTTTGACCGGAAAAACGGCCTTTAGAAAATGATACTTTTGTGCATTATTACTAAAATGAGCTACTTAAAACTAGACGAATAGTGCAAAAATAATATGATTATAGATGTTACAGGGAAGATTACCTATCATAAAACTATAGATACCGCTTCACGAGTTTGAACGGCAGAAAAAAGAAAAGGAGAAAAGGAGGAGACATGGCAAAAGCAAATAAGCAGCTGATCAAAATGGCTGATGGAACAGTTTTTGAAGCCAACAGGACCAGCAATGCAAAATATTTTAAGCAGCATATATGGCTTTACTTGCTGGTTTTGCCGGGACTTATCTATATGATATTGTTTCGGTATGTGCCAATGGGGGGACTTGTAATCGCCTTTAAAGATTACAGCCCATTTAAAGGACTATGGGGAAGTGAATGGGTAGGATTTGCTAATTTTACCAGATTCTTTAGTAATAATGATTTCAGTAAGTTGTTGATCAACACCCTGGGAATCAGTTTATTACAGCTGGTATTGTATTTCCCGGCACCAATCATTTTATCTTTATTCTTAAATGAAGTAAGGCACAGTGTATATAAGAGACTGGTTCAGACCCTTGTATACATTCCACACTTCGTTTCATGGGTTATTATAGCCAGTTTAACCTATCAGTTATTCAATGTCACAGACGGTGTTTTCAATGTCCTCTATAAGATGATGACAGGAAGCACCTTCGATATTCTTTCAAAAGCATCCACATTCTGGGGACTTATTGTTGGACAGGACATTTGGCGTGAGACCGGTTACGGCACCATAGTTTTCCTGGCTGCGCTGTCCGGTGTTGATCAGGAGCTTTACGAAGCAGCCAAGGTTGACGGAGCAGGGCGCTGGAGACTTATGTGGCACATCACACTGCCGGCCATCAGAGGAACAATTATCATGATGCTCATATTAAGAGTCGGGGGAATTCTGAACACAGGATATGAGCAGATCTTCCTTATGAGAAACGATCTGAATATAGCAAGAGCTGAGGTATTTGATACCTACATCTATACCAAGGGTATTAAAAACGGTATGTATTCTTTCTCCTCTGCAGTTGGTATGTTTAAGTCAGTTGTGGGAATGATTCTGGTAATTATTTCTGACAGAGTCGCAAAGTGGTTTGGAGAAAGCGGAATATACTAGAAGGGAGGAGACATCATGCCGAAAACACAGTTTCAAGACGGTGTGAAAGTAAAGAAAAGTCTCGGCGACAGAATTGTCGACGTGATCATATATGTAGTACTTGGAATGATTGCCATCAGCACGATCTTACCTTTCCTCTATGTATTTGCAGGATCTTTTGCAACAGAGAAAGAGCTGACGGAGAAAGCATTCTTCATTATTCCATCGGTCTGGTCATTAAACGCATACAAATATGCCATTAAGACCGCCAATATTTTACGAGGCCTGAAAAACTCAATTATTTTGACATCCTTGGGAACAGTAATGTGTATGCTGTTTTCACTCACATTTGCATTCCCACTTTCAAAGTCACATTTCAGGGGCAGGAATTTCATCATGAACATGGTAATTGTTACCATGCTTTTCAGCGGAGGTATGATTCCTTC
>JAEEGF010598361.1_pt1 | contig 12125 bp, 4 predicted proteins | sample 9134171 | NCBI WGS metagenome assembly JAEEGF01 (sample SAMN16246542, study PRJNA631951) | gut metagenome | biome: gut microbiome; feature: rumen; material: AP-attached | host: Bos | place: Iran: Karaj | collected 2018-10 | reverse complement strand
TACTCCAATCATAATGTCAGGTATTATCCCAAAGTGTATGTTATGCCCGACAATGATTTCAAGAGCGTTTTCAGCAAGCATGATCAATCCCTTTCTGAAAGCCCGATAAGCTCGTCAGGTTGGCTTGAGTATTCCGTCAACGGTAAGAGTAAATCCCTTTTCCCTTCCTTTTTTGCCATTCCTGACGAATGGCACAAGCTCTTTTTCACTGGCGCCATGTCCGAACCAGGTCCAAATTCTCGTTCCGAAAAGCTCGGATTATCCATGACCAACCTTCCGGCCTCTGATTCAATCCGTTACGTGTTTCAGTTCGCCCAAGGTGGTTACTCTGCCCAAAAAACATCTATATGGGATGGAAGCGGATACGAGCATTGCAAAGGACATATCAATCATAACTGTGATCCACATAGTGCCAAGGCACGCATGGAGCAAATCAGGAAATTGCTGGAGTCACTGCACGAATACAATCATGTAAAAAGTTTTGGCAAAGTAGTCAAGCGTTTCTATGACATAGTGAAGGACTATCGAACTGAGCCGGCTGAGAGAGAAATAATCAGAGACAAGATCAACGAATTTCGAAATGTCGGGATCGTGAAGATTAATTCCAGGGATAAAGCCTGGCAGGGCTTCTATAATAATTGGAGTTACATTACAGCTCCGGCGAAATGGGACAACCCCGCCATCTATGCGCATGACGGGACCTATATTTTCCTTGCCATGTTTCTGGTCATCCTGACCGAGCCGGAATTGACCGGTCTGTTCAAGAGGATGTGCGATGATGCCTTTGGCCCCAATTCAATGATGATGCCGCTCTGTCGTGAAAGAAGTGTCGGAGGCTTTGTTTTGACCATGTTTTTCCTCAAACACGTCAATCATCATGATGAGTACAATTATTTCAATAGATTGAAGGGGATAGGATCATTCCTTCGGAAGACACCGACCTACATTGTCATTTCCGAGAGCTATCTCAAGCAACAGAATGTGATAAAGAGCAAAACATCGGATGGCATCGGCGAATTTATCCGGAAAGTTGTTCCCCAACAGTACCCCGACGCATGCAAATATCTGGATGAGGTCGAGACAAAGGCCAGACAACTGAAAGAAATCATGCACACAAATCCCGCCCCGGAACCCAAGACGGGTATCGATTCGGAGGCCGTGGATGAACTGAAGAAGGAAATCAAGAACGAAAAAGCCTATGAGCGGATTACGAATGTCGCCTTCAATTACTACGACAAGTTCTATTCCGACGGCCTTGAAGGCGCGATGTTGAGGGATATCTACCTGGATGAGCTGCTGATGTCCAAGTATCCGATCCTGGCCTATCCCTTCTTCCCTGAGCCTACCTACCATTATCTGAACATGCTTTCAGACAAGTTCATCCTGCCGGGTTTAGCCGAGATTCCGATGGACCACATCGCCGTTTTCAAGAATAATCCGAAGTTTACGGAAGCCTTCCTGTGCGGCATGAACACGGAAATGGGATCGGAACTTCAATGGAGGGAATACCCGACGGACCGGCGGGGCTCATACTTCCGCAAGTTCTGGGATTCCGAATCCAATGTGAAGGATATCCAGAACAACAAGTTTTTCGATGTCCATCCACTGCACCTTTGGGGGAGGGCCCATCTTGGAGACAACCATATGGACGGAAAGAGCGACCTGCTGATTTTCGCTATCAGAAGCGACCTGTTCCGACTCTATCCCAATACCCGCGTTTACCTCAACAAAGCGAAAAAGGGAGAAAAGGCCGGGGAGGTGGCGTTCGATCTCGAAGCGGAAAAGATAGAAGCGGTCATGGAGTCTTTCCTCCGGGAGGATACGGTTCTTGTCGGCTTCAACAAGAAGATTGAAGACGTCCTGGGGAACCCCTCGGCCGACAACGATTACGGCTACATGCTTACCTTTGAGCAGGACCTCGACGACCTTAATTTCACCAACAACAAGGAGAGCCGGAATGGTTACAAGGACTCGGCGGCTACCGCCAACGGGTTGAAGGACCAGGTCTCCATCTACGGAAAACACCTTTCACTGTTTGTCTAAGCTTATACGGTTATGGATAATATTCTGTCAAATATTCCGACACAAGACCCCATCCTGTTCTTCCCTGTCAGGCTGGAGACCCGTTTCGTGACTGCCAAGAATGGGGATATGCTTCTGAAAATCAGGATGATTCCTGACGAAATCCAAATCCAGTATGAGGTCGACAGACTGACCCGGGAAGACCTTGAAGAAGGGCGTCGCTTCTGGATCCAGTGGTTTATCGCGAGCGGAGACGAAGAAAAGGAGTTCGATGCCTGGCGTCAATTCTGCAAAAAGCACGGTGTCACCAACGCATCCCGGATAGCCGCGATGACTCGGATGAAGAACCTGTCCGAGTTTAAAAAAGGTGGTTCGAAGTTTCCAGAAAGGCCATTTGCCTATCTGGATGCCGACAAGAATCTGGTGAATATCACGGTCTCCTGCCAGCAGATCTATGATCAGCTGGCCAATGTGCATATTTCCGAAGGCTCTGTCTATAATGCGCAAGTTACCGCAAATGTGGCGGAACACTTCCGTGCAATCAATTCATCCCTGACATCCGTTTCCCTCGTCATGAACGGTTACCCCGACGTTGTAGATTTCATGTACGAAAAGGTGAACGAATGTGTCTCATACCTGTCCAAGCGTCTGGACGGTATCCAGGTCTTTTACAACAGGAACTCCTCTCTCCAGAATGATTCCAATCCCGATTGGTTCGCTTTCAAGGCCCTGGCGAAAAATGTCACCGAATTCAAGCAGGAGCTCTCCCGAGAAGTCGTTTCTACGGAGGAAAAAATCGACAAATATCTGAAAAACGATTCTTTTCTCCAATCGCATTTCAGCAGTGAGACATTCAAGGAGGATTTCCTCCTGGATACCGATTACTATCCGATGCCTACGTTACCCCTGCTTCCCACCCGTTTCAAGGTCTTTTGTGGGGGCCGTACAGACGGTGGTACCGTAAGAAGAGAAATTGCCGGAAACTCAATCCCGTCCAATCTCCAGATCATGTTTGACCCGCATTCCGAGAACATGGGGTTCGGCGTGAGTCCGGAAGGCGACATGACCCTTCCTCCCGGTTTGAGATGGATGGTAGATTACGATGTGGCCGAAAAACAAGGAATGGCGATCACGGTCAACTTCGGAAAATGCAAAACCGTCCATGTCGACTATATCTATGCCTTTGGCGTTGCGGACAATCTCAGGGCCGAAGACACCTTCCATAAATTGTTCAAGAGCCACCTTTACTGGAAGAACAACTTCTCTCTCCTCAAGGTTGGAACGCCGACAAACCTGATTGATGAAACCCATCCCTCCAAAACACCGGATGAAGAGGAAATCATCAAGGAAAGATACCGCCTGGAAGTCCTTGAGGAAACGCGGAAACTTGATGACGGCCACAAAACGGATGGAATGGTCCTTCGATATATTCTTGATGCCGACGGCTACAAAGACGTGTTTTCTCGTATTCCGTATACCGACAACACTGAATTGGATGACGCGATGAAGGCGAACGAGGCACTTTGGGACTACTTCGAAGCGCGCATGATAGATCCGAACAGGATAGAAGCAAAGGGTTTTGATATCAATCTGACTTTTTTCACCCAACTGCGTAAGTTTTTCCTCAAGTATGTAAACGCCCGGGGGGTCGCCCCTGTTTTCCGGATGGACGACCTTCCTTATGGCATTGTTCCTGTCAGCGACTTGAATAATATCAAGTTCAATTTGAACTGCATGGACAGGAGGTATCTCCGATTGATTTTTGAAGCCGTGCAGACCATCTGTAACCGATGGCTGTCCATTTGTGCTCAGAATCCGCTTTCGGCAGACACGATGTCCGGAAAAAACGCCCACCGGCACTTCCTTGAGATGATTTCCCAGAGCCCTCGTTCCCTCCATCATTACAAGAGGGTGTTCTATCACGGTCCACGGGAGAAAAGCGATGCGGACAAGAAAGGACTCATCCACACGAACGAACTTACTGAAATCCTTTCGGCTCTGGGCATGGACGATCCGATTCCCGTAGCCGACACGCTTTCCGATTATGATATCTCCGACCTGAAGCAAGCCGTGATGGACAAACTCCCTCACATCCAGGATTGGCAGGCGGAGCGGCTCGTCTGCGAATTTCTGGACACCTTTACTTACCGGGTCGACGTCTGGTTCACCGCGATAATGTCCTATTATATCAATTTCAAGCCAGAATTCAGATGGATAAGAAGGGTCGGTTCCTACGGATGGGTCTTCAACCTCAAGAACAACCCCGGATCCGATTCCGTAGCCAAGGGCGAATATGTCATGGCCCCCTCCATCCAGCACGCCCTGACGGCGGCCGTCCTTCGAAGCGCCTATCTTCAGACGAAAGCCACCGAGGATGATACGCACATGTGCATCAACCTGTCCTCGATGCGTGCCCGCCAGGCGCTCAGGATGATTGAAGGAATCAAGGCGGGCATGTCCACCGGGATGATCCTCGGCGCCGACCTTGAACGGTATCTGCACGATGCCAAAAAAGTGTACGGGGAAGAAATGGATCTGTGTATCGCTCCCCTTCGCCAGGCTTTCCCCCAAGTCTTCGAAATCAAAGCACAAGACAATCGGGCCGATGACTATGCGATGCAGACCATCAACGGAGAGGCCTTGTTGAACGAATTCCTGTCTGCCTGGGACAATAAGGACCGGCTTTCCAACTGGCTTTGGAACAACAAGGGCAAGGAGGAATACAAGGAAGCCATGGCTTGGTTCAATGAGGACACGAAATTGGCCAGCCTGTTGCGAGAGACGCAACAACGCATCCTCTTCAAATTGATCGAACGGATGGCTGATTCCTATGACGCCTTGAACGACCTCCTTCTCGCAGAAGGCGTCCATCGGCTTGTCGCCGGGGACAAGGCCTCTTTCGCGGCCATCGCCAACTTCATGGCCAAGGGAAACGGAAACCTGCCCGACCCGGCCGTGTTGGAAACGCCGATGGAGTATGCGGTCCTTGCCCACAATGCAGGCCTGGCTCTCCCTCGCACCTACGCCAAAGACGGCTCCGGCGTTCTCACAAAGGCGGATCCTTCGGTGAGTGCCTGGATCACGTCGCAGATGGGAGCGCTGGAGAACGTAGTCTTCCATGTGGATTTCAGCGACGGAGACCAGCGGAGTTTCTTCGATTCCAACCTGCAGGAAATCGGGCTGGAACCGATTGAACTGCTGCACCTCTCTTCCTATCCGAAAGTGTTCGGACAAATGCTGGAACTCGCATGGAGAGCAAAAGACTGGGAAAACCGGAAAAAAGGCCGGGTCAGGATTCTGACCGGCGATTCCGCCGAACTGGAAGAAGGAGAAATCCTTCCCGACATCGGTCCTGATCAAATCCGCCTCTATGAATTCGGTTTGCTGATGGATTCTCTGTCGTCCCTGCTCGGCCGGTCACGGTCGCTTCGGGGAGGTGACTTCATACCTTCTATCAGCGGAGATGCCGCCGAGGAAAAACTGATGAATCTGAATGAACTGAAGAACCGGTACCAATCCGTATACAAAACGCTTCATTCCATCAACGAAAAACTGGCATCTGACCTCGCTTCCCTTGAATCCAAGCCGCTTGACGATGCCAAGGTTCAGGATCTCTTTGACGCTGTCAGTCAATGCACCCGGTCCGGACTGTTCAACGAAACCGTGGCCTATGACACTTCCCTCCTTCTGGACGGAATCGACCCCATCCTGCAGCGGCCGCTGTATGACAAGGTCATCGAAAGGCAGCAGGAATTCCTGGCCAAGTTGACCAACATGTCCGCCGCCCTTTCCGAGAGACTGGCCAAAGCTTCCGAAATCGTCCCGGCCAATGCCGCCACCCTGCGTGCATCCGCCTATATCGAGGCCATCCAGACGCTGACCTTCAAGAACCTGAAGATTACCTGTCGTTTCTCGATGAAGCCGAACCTCTCTGAGTTCCCGTTCGAGGACGAGGTCTACACGAGCATGGCCAAAGATTACAACAACGCCAAGAACCTGAAGGGAGACCAGTTCTCCGACTGGATGGATGAGATTTCGGAGGTCCGTCCCGGGATGAAACTGTATCACGAGAAAGAGATGCTGCAACAGCTTTGGGGACATTCCGGTTCCAGCAGAAAGGTGGGCATCTTCCAGACACAGTCCTCGGAACAAACGGTTCCCGAATGGCTGGGATGCCCGGTCAGCGATGAATCGATGGTCCGGGATACCGACTCCCTCGTCCTGTTCGATCGCCAGAACTTCGATCTGCAGAATGAGAATTCCGGACTTGTCTTCGATTTCTGGCTCGAATACATCCCTCTTCGCAAGCAGACGGCAGGACTTGTCTACCGGTGCGATATTCCCGATGCGGAAGCGCCGCAGGCCATTCTCTATACCCTCTATCCGAAATTGGAGACCAACAAGAAGTGGAAGGATGAGGAAATGGCCGCCATTTTCTCTTCCGCAGTTCAAATGTTCAAGGTCAGAACGGTCGATCCCGATCAGATCATCTCCAGCAGCGGAAACTCCCTGCTTGGCTCGCTGCTCTCTGCCAGAAAGGAAAAACTCGTGGATATTGACACGACCAAGACTCCGGAACAACAAATCAAAGACCGCGACGCGGCCTTGAAGAAAGCCCGGGAAGTGGACCACGACCTTATCCTGGACGAGCGTTTGATGAAAAAGTGCAACACCTCATTTTTACGTAGAAAGAAGTAAGGAGGAACAGGCAATGGCAAAGGAAACATTTACACGGACATTTTCCGAGAAAGAGGCAAAACAAGGAATGGAAGATTTCCTGTCGGGTCTGCGTTCCATGACGACAAAGGAACGTGAGACCTATTCCAAGATTGAATTGCGGACTCGCGACGTCGACTACACCGAGGCGATGTCTTTTGAGGTGTACGACCCCCTGTGGCTTCTCGGACGGCAGTGGCAGTTCGGTCGGTTCAAGGGAAACGACTGCGGCAGCACCGTGATGACGAAAATCGAGGTTAAGAGGCAGAAAATCAACAAACTCATTGATAAGGATGCCTTGAAAGAGAAGACGATTACTGCCGGACAGCTGCCCTCCTTCTCCACGGAAAGACCGCTGGAGTACGATGTGGAAAGGCGTCCGCACGAAATCGATCCGTTCGCCCGGATTGAATCCGCCCTTCATTTCCTGAAGATGAAGGCGGTCATTCCGAACAAGGATGCCGTGCTCACTGCTCTCAAGTCTGCCTGCCCGCTCGATTCCTTCGTGCCGGACAAGGACGAACCCCTCGAAATACTCAAGGCCCGGGTCAATTCCAAGCTGGACAAACTGTACCATTTTTATGGCAACCGGTGTTTTGACGGGTACAAGCTTTATCAGCTCAACTCCCTGCCCGCCGGATGTTCCATTCCCGACGCCGCAAAGGTTCTTCAGGAATACAAAGACTGGTTCAAGAAGAAGTATCAGCTGCTGGACAAGAAGGAAGACGCTTTCTGGAATGACAAGAAACTGGGATACGAAGTGGGCCTGGTGGCCGGCAACAAGAAATACGTGGCCGAGAATTACCATTCAGGACGGCTCTCCTGGTACTCCTTTGACAGCGACACCCCGGTACCCGGCTCCACTGCCTCCGAAGAAGAGGTCACTCTGGGGGTTCTTTCCTCCCCGGCTGTCTTCCCGGCTGCGCCAAACCGTCGCCTGTGGGAATTCGAGAACCGGAAGGTGCAGTTCAACGACTACCGGAACGATGACACAAGCGCTCTGGCATCCTCCGTCATCATGCAGTATACGATGATGTACAGCAATGATTGGATGATCGTTCCGCTGGAGACGGAAGTCGGGACGGTCATGCGGGTCTCCAAACTCAAGGTCATTGACACTTTCGGGCAGGAATTCAACATCGTGAATTCGTTCGAAGAGGCGGACGGAAAAGCCGACGAAGTTGGATTTACCGACAGATGGGCCCTGTTTGCGAACTCCTCGCTCAATGCTTATGCCAAGAGCAACTTCAGGACCGCCCCCGGCCTCCTTTGCCCTCCTACCCTGCAGCGCGCTGAGCAAGGTGATCCCGTCGAGGAAGTCCAGTTCCTGCGTGATGAGATGGCCAACATGCTCTGGGGAGTGGAGGAAAGGGTCAGCGACGGCTGCGGCGGCTCGCTGGATTCCCGCTCCCGGTCAGACAATGTCTTCTCCATCGTCGACGAGGAAAGGACAGTCCATAGCAACTATGAGAAGCCGACGGATGCAGATTTCTCCTACCTCATCCAGAACCGGGTTCCCCTCCATTGGATTCCGTTTATCCCCGAGAGGATTTTCCCGGATTCACCAGAAGCGAAGAGTGGCGAAATTGCCGGCCGTGACATCATCCTCCGCCGGGGCAGAATGCCCATCTGGTACGAGGGAGAATACCAATCGGTGCGACCGTCTTCCCAGCTGCTTGCTGTGAAGCGCCAGGGAGGCAAGGTAATCCCCCGCTACATCTACGAAGAGGAGGTCCTCGGCTACGGCACCAAGGTGGGCCTGTACCCGCAGCGCACCCGGTGGTTCAACGGCACCAGCTTCACCTGGCAGGGCTTCGAGAAGAAGATCTCCGGCATCCAGGCCAACAGCGGCCTGATGTTCGACGCGCTGCTGGACGTGGAGAAGAAGGACGAAGAATAATCCCTCCAACATCAAAAAGTTTGCAAGCCTTGCAGGAAATCCGACATTGCAAGGCTTGCAATTTTATTGTCGGATGCGGAGAAAGCCGTAATCTTGCAAAAAAAGATTATGAGCAATTTCGTTAACATCGACCCGGAGTATCGGGAATGGATTCAGGAACTGAGCACGCGGTTCCGGCAGAGTCAAATCAAGGCGGCCATGAAGGTCAATACGGAACTGGTCCGTTTCTATTGGTCTCTCGGCGAGGATATCGTCAACCGACAAATGGAGAAAAAGTATGGAGCGGGAATCATTGATACAATCAGCCGGGATCTGCAGGCAGAATTCCCAGGGACAAAAGGCTTCTCCAGGCGCAATCTCTTCTATGCACGAAAATTCTATCTACTTTACTCTGAACGTTTTAAAAAAGTGCAACAAGTTGTTGCACAATTAGACTCCACAAAGACGAAAAAGAACGAAGGGCAAACAATCGATGAAGTCCTGTTTTCCATTCCCTGGGGACATCATTGTATTTTGATTGATAGAATCGAAAACAACCCCGACAAAGCCCTTTTCTTCGTCCACAAAACCATCGAAAACGGATGGTCCCGGGCGATGCTGCTGAATTTCATCGGCACGGATTTATACGAACGGACCGGAAAGGCGGTCCATAATTTCGAAACGGCTCTGCCATCGACGGATTCCGACCTGGCACGGGAACTATTGAAAGACCCCTACAACTTTGACTTCCTGACTCTTTCGGAAGACTATAAAGAAAAAGACTTGCAGAAAGCCTTGGAACAACACGTCGCTCATTTCCTGATTGAACTTGGCAACGGTTTCGCTTTCGTGGGCAGACAAGTTCGACTGGAAGTCGGTGGTGACGAATTCTACTGCGACCTGCTGTTTTACCATCTCAAGCTGAGACGTTACGTGGTCATTGAGCTAAAGACGAAAAAGTTCCAACCGGAATACGTCAGCAAGTTGAACTTCTACTGTACTGCCGTGGACCATTTGCTGAAGGGTCCTTTTGATCAAGACACCGTCGGACTGCTCATTTGCAAGGAGAAGAATGACCTGGTGGCGAAATGGACCGTGGAGAAGAATCAATTGCAACCTATCGGAATCAGCGAATATGAAATAAAGGAATTCCTATCGAAAGAATTGCCGTCTGAAATGGACTGACATGAAAAACTTTACCTCTCAAACGGATCCCCCTCCTTCCTTTGCGAGACCACCCAGCGGAGGGCGTTGACGAAGAGGAGGTTCTGGGTGGCGTCGGAGAAGCATTCGTCGCCATGGCCCATATTCAGGTAGATCATGCGGTAGGCGCGGTTGGTCCAGACGATGGGGAAATCACCGCCGAAGACGACGTCTTTCAGGCCCATGGGGAAGTTCTCGGGGGCGAGGCTCACGAGGACTTCCACCGACGGGTTGGAGCGCGGGTCGGGCGTCCATTGATAGAATTCGCTGGACGGAGCGACGAAATGCTCCGGGAGGTTCTTCGTGACCGGATGCGTGCGGGATTCCACATCCATCAGGCCGGGCTGTGGGGGCCAGGTGTTGCATAGGAAGCGCATGCCGCCCAGGAAATCCCGGAACCAGGGCCAACCCGTGGACAGGTCGTTATACCCGGCCGCATGGAAGCCTACCCAGCCGCCACCATTTTCCATATACCGTTGGAAGCGGGCCCGTTCCTCCGGGTCGCCCGGAGCGACGTCCGGCATGATGATGACGTCATAGACCGACAAATCCTCCGGCAGGCGCGTATCGACATCCAAAATGAACCCGTCCCCTACTGTCAACTTTTTGAAAAAGTCGATGGCCTGGTGCGAGAACTCCTGGTGCGCCTCCTCCACCTGGTCGGAATAGAAGAGCAGCGCGCGGAACCGCGGCTGGTTGCCCGCGTAACTGGCGGGACGAACCGCCGATGCGGAAATGAACTCCTGCCCGGACAGCGGCAGCCAGCCGGCCAGCAGCACGATGATGAAGAGAAACTTCTTGATGGTCATGCCTCAAATATCGCAATTTTTCCGGATATGAAAACATTTGGACACCGGAAGAATCATAGTTCTCAACAAATCGGTATCTTTGTGACAGACAAAACACTTTCCCGCTATGAAACTGTACAGATTCCTGATCCCCGCGCTGCTGGTGGCGTCCTGCGCCGGCGGCGGAAAGAAGGAGGCGCCCCAGGACGGGCAGCGTCTCTTCGTCGGTGACGACTACGCCGTCACCCAGACCCAGTACGGCAAGGTCCAGGGTTACATCCTGGACGATGTCTACACCTACCTGGGCATCCCCTACGGCGCCCCGACCGGCGGTGCAAACCGCTTCCTGCCTCCGCAGAAGCCTGAAAGCTGGGAGGGCGTCCGCCCCGCGATGTTCTACGGCAACGACGCGCCCCAGAACATGGCTGACAAATGGAAGAACAACGCCGGCACCTTCACGGACCATTGGAACTACTTTGACGTAAGCGAGGACTGCCTGAATCTGAACGTATGGACCCCGGCTCCGGACGGGAAGAAGCGTCCGGTCCTGGTGTGGATGCATGGCGGCGGATTCTCCGCCGGCAACAGCATCGAGCAGGACGGCTACCACGGCGCAAACCTCGCCCGTGCGGGGGACATCGTCTTCGTAAGTGTGAACCATCGGCTCAACGCCTTCGGCTTCTCCGACCTTTCCGCCGCAGGCCCCGCTTTCAAGACCTCCGGCAACGTGGGCGTCCTGGATCTCGTCGCCTCCCTGCAGTGGGTCCATGACAACATCGCGAACTTCGGCGGCGACCCCGGCAACGTGACCATCATGGGCCAGTCCGGCGGCGGCGCCAAGGTCTGCGACGTGATTTCCATGCCCGCCGCGAAGGGCCTGGTCCATAAGGCTGTCGCCCTGAGCGGCAACGCCACTTCCGCCACGGATCCCGCCACCTCCAAGGCGGTCGGCGCGGCCATCCTCAAGACGGTGAAGGGTGACGTGAAGAAGCTCCAGCAGATGCCCTGGGAAGAGTACTATGCCCTGGCCCACAAGGTCGCGGGCGAAGTGGGCGGCGGCTTCTCCCCGGTCGCTGACGGCGAGGTCCTTCCCGCCGACGGTTTCTTCAAGGATGATGTGGCCGTCAATGTCCCCCTGATGCTCTGCACCACCTCCTCCGAGTTTGCCCTGAGCAAGGAAAATGTCGAACTCGAAAACATCGACTTCGCCGGCGCCGTGGCCATGGTCCGCGACCAGTTCGGCCAGGCCAACGCCGAGGATATCCTCAAAGCCTACCAGGCCGCCTTCCCGGACAAGAAGCCCATCGAGCTCGTGAACCTCACCGTCGCCCAGCGCAAGAACGTGCTCGCCACGGCCGATGCCAAGTTCGCGCAGGGCGCTCCGGTCTATCTGGCCTGGTTCGACTACAACGCCCCGCTGTTCGGCGGCCGCATCCGCGCCTTCCACTGCTCCGACATCTGCTACTGGTTCAAGAACACCGACCTGATGGTCACCCACACCGGCGGCGGCGCCGAGC
>JAEEGF010778471.1_pt1 | contig 12126 bp, 8 predicted proteins | sample 9134171 | NCBI WGS metagenome assembly JAEEGF01 (sample SAMN16246542, study PRJNA631951) | gut metagenome | biome: gut microbiome; feature: rumen; material: AP-attached | host: Bos | place: Iran: Karaj | collected 2018-10 | reverse complement strand
CCGCAACCACCACTCCCTTCTCGCTTGCACCCGGCAGCGACACCGCATTCACCCTGACGCTCCATGCCGACAGCCAGCTCCCGCAACACATCACCATCCCCTTGCTTTACCAATACGCCACCCTCAGCCACGAGCTGCCGGTATATGTCGGACAGAGCTACTCCGAGACCTTCGAAGGCGGCAGCATGAACCTCGCAGGCGTGACCAACAACAGCAACCATCCCTGGATAATCATCGACACGCTGGCTTATGAAGGCACCCACAGTATGCGTTCGGCCGCCAACTTGTCCAACTACGACTCCTCTGTGATGCGCATCGCCGTCAACATCACCGTGCCCGACAGCATAAGCTTCTATTACAAAGTCTCGTCGGAGCAGAGCTATGACAAGTTCTTCTTCCTCATCGATGGCGTGGAGAAATTCAACGCATCGGGCGAGACCGACTGGACACGGGCCGGCTACCCCCTCTCCGTCGGCAGCCACACGCTCACCTTCCGCTACAAAAAAGACGTCAGCGTGAGCCGTGGCAGCGACTGCGCATGGATTGACAACATCAAACTGCCCCATCAGGAACAGACCGTCACATTCCGCAACGACACCCTATGCGAAGGCAGTGCCTACGCCCCCTTTGGCGAGACCATCAACACCGACACACCCGGCAACGGGACAGCCCAAGGCACAATCAACGGACAGCTGACCCTCATCGACTACCTGGTGCTCTCGCCCGCCGTCTCCACCGACAGCGTCGTCGCCTGCGACTCCTACCTGTGGAACGGACAAGAATACACCGCCGACGGCTCCTACACCCAAGCCTACGTGAACGACTACGGCTGCTACGATTCCATCACACTCATACTCACCTTGCACCACTCGGTAGCCGTAACCGTGACCGACACCACCGCGTCGGCACAATATGTGTGGAACGGGCACGTCTATACCGCTTCGGGCGAATACCAGCAGGTGCTCACCACCGTCGACGGATGCGACAGCACCGTCACCCTCCAGCTGACCCTCCTCGGCTCCGAAGGCATCGACGACCTCCAGACCTCCGATTCCGAACTCCGCATCTACCCCAACCCCACCACCGGCCACATGCAGCTCAGCCAGCCGGCCGACGAGGTGCGCATCTACGACATGACAGGCCGTCAGATTGCCCTGCTGCACAACGTGCAACAGCTCGACCTCGGCACCCTGCCACAAGGAGTCTACACCCTCCACATCGCCACCCCGCACGGCAGCACCATCCTACGCGCCGTCAAGCAGTAAACAAGAAAGAACAAATACAAACACAATACCCATACAACAATGAAAAAAACAATCGTCATCGCTATGGCAGCAACAATGCTTATGGCTGTGGGTTGCAAAGGCAAGAAAGCCGTCGAGAGCGACCCCGAAATCCAACAAAAAGTGAACGAGTATGCCGAGTTCGAACTCAAGTCGGACCTCATCCAAAACCTCTCGGCCAACGAGAAAGAGCTGGTCAAAATCTTCATCGAGATCGGACAGGTCATGGACGACATCTACTGGGATGAGTACTTTGGCTATGCCAACCGTGCCAGCCTCGACACACTGAAAGATCCCGCCATGCGCGCCTTCGCCAACATACAGTACGGCGCCTGGGACCGCCTCGACAGCGAGCGTCCCTTCCTCCCCGGCTACGGCGAGCGCCCCGCGGGCTGCAACTTCTACCCCGTCGATATGACCAAGGAAGAGTTCGACGCCCTCGAAGACCCGCTGAAAAACGACCAGTACAGCGTCATCCGTCGCGACGAGAACGGCAAACTCTACGTTCTCCCCTACCATGAAGCCTACAAAGAGGAACTCGCCAAAGTCGACGCCCTCCTCGAGAAGGCCATTGCACTGGCCGAGAACCCCGGCCTGAAGAAATACCTCGAGGCTCGCCGCGAGGCCTTCCGCACCGACGACTACTTCGAGTCCGACATGGTGTGGATGGATATGAAAGACAGCAAGCTCGACTTCGTCGTCGGTCCCATCGAGAACTACGACGACGGCATCAACGGCCTCAAGTGCAGCCACGAAGCCTTCGTGCTCGTCAAGGACGAGGAGTGGAGCAACGACCTCAGCAAGTTCGCTGCCCTGCTGCCCGAGATGCAGAAGCTCCTCCCCTGCGACCCCAAATATAAGAAAGAGGTGCCCGGCACCGACTGCGACATCAATGTCTACGACGTGGTCTACTACGCCGGCGACTGCAACGCGGGCTCCAAGACCATCGCCATCAACCTGCCCAACGACGAGCGTGTGCAGCTGGCCAAAGGCAGCCGCCGCCTGCAGCTGAAAAACGCCATGAAGGCCAAGTTCGACAACATCATGGTGCCCATCGCCCAGCTGATGGTCTGCCCCGAGCAGGTCGACAGCGTCACCTTCAACGCCTTCTTCGGCAACACCTGCTACCACGAGGTGGCCCACGGTCTCGGCATCAAGAACACCGTCACCGGCCGCGGCCCCTGCCGTCAGGCCCTCGGCGCCCAGTACAGCGCCTGGGAGGAAGCCAAAGCTGACGTCTGCGGCCTCTTCCTCACCGAGCAGCTCATCGAGCGCGGCGAAATCACCAACACCACCGTCGCCCAGAACTACATCACCTTCATCGCCGGCATCCTCCGCAGCGTCCGCTTCGGTGCCACCGAGGCCCACGGCGTGGCCAACATCATGTGCTATAACTACTTCCTCGAGCACGGTGCATTCAGCCGCAATGCCGACGGCAAGTATGTCATCGACGTGGAGAAAGCCCGCGAGGCCGCCCGCGGCTGGGCCGCCATCATCATCGCCATGGAAGGCGAGGGCGACGCCGCTGCTGCCAAAGCCTACAGCGACAAGAACGGCAAGATCAGCAACGACCTGCAGCGCGACCTCGACGCCATCCGCGACGCCAACATCCCGCGCGACATCATCTACAAGCAGGGTGCCCAGGTGCTCGGTCTCTAACCGGCCCGCCATACCCCCACTGCCAGGCCGGCAAGCAGCGCGCTGCTTGCCGGCCTTCTTGTTAAATACATCGCGCACGACCAATTCCTCACCACGGCAAATTCACCCCCACCACACCACCGCGTCCCCTCCGATGCTACTCCGACTACAGTCGGAGTAGCATCGGAGTAACCTCGGAGTAGTATCGGAGATGTATCGGAGATGATACTATCTACCAGCGACTTACATTCCATTTGCATACATACACAAGTGATAACCAAGTAGATACATTATCCATAAGACGCCTGGGGACCATCTTCAGCCACCCGGAGCGTCAGCGACCAGCCATCGGACACGACAGCAATGGAAATGGATTCTGTCCGTTCGAAATCACTAATTAAATCGTGTGCGATTTATTTTCTCACCCATTCCGACAGTCGCCAAAGAAGGGGTGGTTTTCTCCCCGTTGCGGATTTTTTCTCGGCAAAACGCGTTTTTTATTTGGTGGTATAAAATGTTTTTTGTATATTTGCAATTGGAACAATAGTATACAATCACATAGTATACTACTGTCTCCCAACGGGTTGCGGCTCCCCTCCTGCGATAGGAGGGCCCGAAGGTCAGAACACTCCCCGGCTGACAAACCCCGGACGAACTCCAGCACATTGCCAGGAGGAGGGGAGAGTATTGGGTTTATGGAAAAACACTGGTACGCTTTCAAGGTCTATTACAATCGCGTGCAGCCGCTTATCTCCGATTGCCTGGAGTCAGGGCTTGAGTTCTTTGCACCGACAGATGTCATCAAGTCATTGCTTTTTCTGCACTGCAGCGAGACCGACATGGCGCATTTTGTTGTGAACCACCATAGACAAGCATGGGTATACTACAACACCGAGCGCACTCAGGCTGCCGTGATCCCCGACCGTGAGATGGAAGTGTTCCGTTTCGTCGTCAGTGCTGGACGCGAGGGCCTCACGCTGCTGGGCGACGACCGACCCGAATACCATGAGGGCGACCGCGTGGTGGTCACCGGTGGCCCTTTCAAAGGTGCCGAGGGTCACATCAAACGCATCAAACGTGACCGCCGCCTGGTGGTCACCATCCGCGGCGTAGTGGCTGTAGCCACCACCTACATACACCCTAGCCTGCTTCGCAGAGTTGATGAGTCTATGAGTCATTGAGTCCGTATGTCAATAAGTCTGTAAGTCGAAAAGCCTCGATGACTCAAGGTCTTGAAGTCTTGAGGTTTCTTTCAAATCTCAATCAAAACTAAAAACTATACTCTAACCGATTTTTCTCTAACCGGAAGCTCCGTAAGTCGAGCGCTGTGTCATGCTAGCATGAACAATGCCGAGATGAAGGAGCGTTGACAAAGTCAATTATCCGAATTAATCCGAATCCTTGACGGTACGAAGTCTCGATGACTTGTAGTCTCTTCGACTTTTTGACTCTTCGACTTTTCGTCTCGATGTCTTGAAGTCTCGACGTCTCGATATCTCGAAGTCTTGATGTCTCATGAAAAAAGGCCTGTTTCAATTACAATACGAGCTTGACAGCCGCTATACCGAGGCCGGCAGCGACCAAGGTGCCAAGCTGGACATGCACGACATCGATGACGCCGACGTGCGTCAGTTCCTGTCCGACACGGCACATCTGGGCTATAAGGAGACTGTCAAGTACCTGAAACAACGACAGGAACAGTCCGACAGCAGCATCGCCATCATCCCCTTCACCACCGCCACGCCCGAAGCACTTGCCTACCGCCTCGAGAACCTCTCGCAACGCCTCACCTTCCTCTCTCGACCTCTGAACACAGTGGAGCGGCTCAACGAGATGCTGTATGCCGCCAACTGGCGGCTGCCCCAAGGCGCCTACCTATGTGCCCACTCGATGACGGCGGCGCTGAAGCGCAACCTGACGATGGCACGCTACCCGTGGGGCATCAACTACCTGATGGTGGCATGGGACTATGTGTGGCACCGCATGTGCCCGAAGATGAGGCTGACACGCCGTCTGTACTTCGCCGTCACTGGCGGCAAGAAGCGTACCATGAGCCGTGTGGAGATACTGGGACGTTTCTACCGTGCAGGCTTCGAGGTTGTAGACGAGCAGTTCCGCGAAGGCGAATTCTTCGTCACCGTCCGCAAAGTGGCCGAGCCCATCGACGACGACGCCCCCTCGGGGTCGCCCATCATTCACCTGCGCCGCATCGGCAAAGGGGGCAAGGAGATTGTGGTGCACAAGTTCCGCACGATGTACACCTACTCGGAGTATGTGCAACCCTACATTTACCACTACCAGAGTCTCGAGCGAGGCGGAAAGTTTAAGGATGACTATCGTGTCAACCTCTGGGGCCGTCTGCTGCGACGCATCTGGCTCGACGAGCTGCCCATGTTGTGGAACATGCTGCGCGGCGACCTCAAGCTGGTGGGCGTACGCCCGCTGAGTCGGCATTACTTCAGCCTCTACTCCCCTGAGATGCAGCAGCTGCGCATACGCACCAAGCCCGGCATGCTGCCGCCGTTCTACTACGACCGTCACACTCCCGAGACCATCGAAGAGGTGCAGGAAAGCGAACGCCGCTACCTGGAGGCCTACCTCGAGCACCCCTTCGCCACCGACTGGCGCTACTTCTGGGGCATCGTCGGCAATATCCTGCTTCGCCGCAAGCGGTCGAAATGAAGGCAAAAAGCCAAAAAGTCGAAAAGTCGAAAAGTCGAAAAGTCGAAAGGGAGGAAAGACCAAGAGTTAAAAAGACAAAAAGTATGGAACGCAACATAGAGAATCTTTTTATCTGGCAGGAATCACGTATTGTAGTAAACAAGATTTATCAGTTATTGCGAGATAATCGCGATTATGGGTTTAAGGATCAAATCCAACGAGCTGCCGTGAGTATCATGAACAATATTGCTGAAGGCTCGGAGGTGGGAAGTGATGCAAAATTTATCAACTTCCTATATATCGCAAAAGGCAGCTGTGGAGAAGTAAAAAGCATGTTATACCTCTGTGAAGATTTAGGTTATTGCACCTCGGAAGATCGCTTAGATTTACAAAACAGCGTGAAGAAAATTTCAGGAGGAATAACAAAAATGATTGAAGCACTAAAAAATGGAAACAACTAACCACAAGGACTCTTCGACTCTTCGACCTTTCGACTCTTCGACTCCAGCCTCCGGCTGGACCACCGTCATCAAGCCCAAGGAGCGCCTGCTGCAGGTAGACCTGAAGGAGCTCTGGCGCTACCGCGACCTCACGAGCCTCTTCGTGCGGCGCAACATCACCACACAGTACAAGCAGACCATCCTCGGACCGCTGTGGTATATCATACAGCCCGCCATGACCGTCATCATGTATATGGTGGTCTTCGGCGGCATCGCCAAGATACCCACTGACGGACTGCCACAGCCGCTCTTCTACCTCAGCGGCATCTGCCTCTGGCAGTATTTCAACGACTGCCTCACCAAGACCTCCTCCACCTTCACCGCCAACGCTGGCATCTTCGGCAAGGTCTACTTTCCGCGCATGGTGGTACCCATCTCCACCGTCATCAGCAACCTGCTGCGCTTCGGCATCCAGTTCGGGCTCTTCCTGGTGGTCTACGCCATCTACCAGCTCTTTATCATACCCGGCCAGATACACACCAACTGGTATGCCCTGCTGCTGCCCGTGCTGGTGTTGATGCTGGCGGGACTGGCCTTGGGTTTCGGCATCCTCTTCTCGAGCCTCACCACCAAATACCGCGACATGACGTTGCTGCTCGATTTCTTCATCCGCTTGTGGATGTATGCCACACCGGTCATCTACCCCCTGAGCACCATCACCAACGAGAAGCTGCGCTTCGTGATGAGCCTCAACCCCTTGACGGGTATTGTCGAGGCCTTCAAATACGGCTTCCTTGGCGAGGGACAGTTCAGCTGGGGCCTGCTGGGCTACAGTTTCGCCTTCATGGTGGTCCTGCTGGCCATAGGTATCGTCATCTTCAACCGCGTGCAACGCACGTTTATGGACACCGTGTAAGTGGTTAGTGTTAAGTTATAAGTGTTAAGCGAAATTGATATAGCGTTTGAGTTGTTGCGCTTGTCGTTGATGGACAAAGCGGGGCAAGAAACTCTCAACTCTCAACTTTCAACTCTCAACTCAAAAGACTGGTGGAGTCTCTTCCGTCTGCTGCAGCGCAATCATCTGGTGGCGCTGACTGCAGAGACGGTGGCGGCCCTCGACGTACCGCGTGAGGTGAAGATACCCTGGCTCGCCGAGTGCGACAAGGCCGTACGTTGGCACCGCTTCCAGCACGAAGTGCAAGATGAGATTGTGGAGGTGATGGCCAAACGCGGTATCGAAACGTTGGTGCTCAAAGGAACCCACGTTGCGCAATACTACCCTCGACCCGAGTTGCGCGAGTTCGGCGACCTCGACCTCTATTTCTACGACAAACACGATGAGGCCGACCGCGTTGCCCACGAAGTGTTGAAGGTAGACGTCAGCAACGACGCCCACCACCACTCGAAATACAACTACCGCGGCGTCACAGTGGAGAGCCATTACGACTTCGTCAACGTGCACTATCCGCCCAGCAACCGCCGCTATGAGGCCATGCTCAAGGAGCTGGTAGGTGCAAAACAAGTACTACACACTACACACTACACACTACACACTTTTGAAGTTCTTTTCCTCCTCCGCCACATGGCCTGTCACTTCGCCTCCAGCCGCATCACCCTGCGCGACTTGGTCGACTGGACACTCACCTGCCGGGCGTTGCAGGACAAAGTCGACTGGCCATTAGTGGAGAAAACCGTCAGCGACTACGGCATGACCGAGTTCGTCTCAGCCCTCAACACCATCGCCCAACAGCGACTCGGCACCCAGCCACCTAGCCACCCAGTCACTCAGTCACCCAGCCATCCCGACTCGATGTCTCGATGTCTCGATGTCTCGATGTCTCAAAAGCTAGAGCGCGACCTCGTCCACGGCAGCCGTGAGGCAGATGACAAGAATGCCGACGGCCTGGCACGCCTAATCTGGAAACAGCACCGCTGGCGCGCCCTCGGCTGGAAGCGCAAGATGGTCTTCAACGACAGTCCCGCAACGCTATGGTTCGCCAGCCTCACCTCCCACGCCGAAAAACCCCGCAGCATCCTGCACAAACAATAATCTCAATCAAAACTAAAGAACTATCAGAAATACCCTCTAACCGAATTGCCGGAATAAAACCAAAAAACCGAAGTCTCGTTGTCTCTTAATCTCAATCAAAACTAAAAGAACCAAAAGAGCACGAAGTCTTGATGTCTCGACGACTCGATGACTTGTAGACTTTTTGACTTTTCTACTCTTCGCCTCAGTCACTCAGTCACCCATCCACTTTTTGACTTTTCGACTCTTCGGTTTTTCGACTCAACCACTCAGTAACTCAGCGACTCTTCGCCTTTTTGACTCTTCGACTTTTTTGACTCAAATCACCCATCATATGAAAAAAGCTCTCATCACCGGTATTACAGGACAGGACGGCAGCTACCTGGCCGAGTTCCTCATCGAGAAAGGCTACGAGGTGCACGGCATACTGCGCCGCAGCAGTTCGTTCAACACAGGTCGTATCGAACACCTGTACCTCGACGAATGGGTGCGCGATATGCACCGCAAGCGCCTCGTGGAACTCCATTGGGGCGATATGACCGACAGCAGCAGCCTCATCCGCATCATCAACGAGATAAAGCCCGACGAGATATACAACCTGGCGGCACAGAGCCATGTGAAGGTGAGCTTCGACGTGCCGGAGTTCACGGCCGACACCGATGCCAACGGGGTGTTGCGCCTACTCGAGGCTGTACGCATCACGGGACTCACCCACAGCTGTCGTATTTACCAAGCCTCCACCTCCGAGCTCTACGGCAAGGTGCAGGAGGTGCCGCAGAGCGAGACGACACCCTTCTATCCGCGCTCGCCCTACGGTGTGGCAAAACTTTATGGCTACTGGATGATGGAGAACTACCGAGAAAGCTATAATATGTTCTGCTGCAACGGCATCCTCTTCAACCACGAAAGCGAACGGCGTGGCGAGACTTTCGTCACCCGCAAGATTACGCTGGCTGCCGCTCGTATCGCTCAGGGATTCCAGGACAAACTCTATCTCGGCAACCTCAACGCATTGCGCGACTGGGGCTATGCCAAAGACTATGTGGAGTGCATGTGGCTCATCCTGCAGCAGGAGCAGCCCGACGACTACGTCATCGCCACAGGCCAGTACCACACGGTGCGCGAATTCTGCACGCTGGCTTTCAAGGAGGCCGGCATCGAACTCCGCTGGGAGGGCGAGGGTGTCAACGAGAAAGGCATCGACGTGAAAAGCGGGAAGACGCTCGTCGAAGTCGACCCCAAGTATTTCCGGCCTGCCGAAGTCGACCAACTCCTTGGCGATCCCAGCAAAGCCAAGCGCCTCCTCGGCTGGAACCCACAGAAGACCAGTTTCGAAGACCTCGTCAAGATCATGGTCCAGCACGACATGAAGAAAGTACGACACCTGTATCACACAGACGCCTCATTTTAATGGTCACACAGAAACCACAGAAATCACGGAAAAAAGCCTACGGCTTATGACAATTAATGATATAACATACGAAATCAGAGGCGCAATATACGATGTGTACAAAGAACTAGGTCCCGGTCTATTAGAAAGTGTTTACGAAGAGGCTTTGTGTTTTGAACTGGAACAAAAAGGATTGAAAGTTGAAAGACAGGTACACGTACCAATCGAATACAAAGGCACTCAACTGAAAACAGAACTTAGACTTGATATACTGGTTGAGGGGCAAGTAATCGTTGAACTAAAATCTGTTGAAGAAATGAAAAAAGTATTTGGCAAACAGCTACTCACATATCTACGATTGATGGACAAAAGAGTAGGTCTACTTGTAAACTTCAACACAGACAACATACTCTCGTCAATAACACGCGTAGCGAATTAATTTCTGTGATTTCCGTGATTTCTGTGTGACAGATAAATTCAATGTGAAATGAACAATAACAGCAAGATATATGTGGCAGGGCACCGGGGAATGGTAGGCAGCGCCATTGTACGGGAACTGCAGCGCCAAGGATACAACAACCTCGTGCTTCGGACTCATGCAGAACTTGACCTCACCCGTCAGGTTGATGTAGAGCACTTCTTTGCCACAGAAAAACCCGAGTATGTGTTCCTCGCCGCCGCCAAAGTCGGTGGCATTGCCGCCAACAGCGCCGCCCTCGCCGACTTCATGTACCAGAACATGACCCTCGAGATGAACGTCATCCATGCCGCCTGGCAGAATGGAGTAAAGAAACTGGAGTTCCTCGGCAGCAGCTGCATCTACCCCCGTCTGGCACCGCAGCCCATGCCCGAAAGCTGCCTGTTGACCTCGAGTCTCGAGCCCACCAACGAAGCCTATGCTTTGGCCAAGATCAGCGGCTTGAAATACTGCGAATACCTCAACCGTCAATACGGCACCGACTATATCTCTGTCATGCCCACCAACCTCTACGGTCCCAACGACAACTACCACCCCGAGCACAGCCATGTGCTGCCAGCCATGATACGCCGTTTCCATGAGGCCAAGGTGCAGGGCATGCCAGAGGTTACCTGCTGGGGTGACGGTAGCGCATTGAGGGAATTCCTGTATGTCGACGACCTTGCCGAACTCTGTGTCTTCCTGATGAACAATTATAGCGGCAACGAAACGGTGAATGCCGGCACAGGCAAAGAGCTTACCATCCGCGAACTTGCCGAAACCGTAGCCAAAGTGGTAGGCTATAAAGGGATGATATTGTGGGACGCCAGCCGACCCAACGGTACTCCCCGAAAACTCCTCGATGTCAGCAAGGCCACCCGCCTCGGCTGGACCTACAAGACCGAGCTGGAAGATGGCATCCGCCGTGCCTACAATGATTATCTAGAGCGCAATCAAAACTAAAAGAAATTCGTGGGATTAACGAGATTCGTGGTCGTTTAAATCTCAATCAGATTGTAAAAGATTAAAAAAGAAAAGCATGATGTCTCGTCGGCTCGTTGACTCAGCAACTCTTCAAATCTCAATCAGAACTAGAAGAACTAAAAGAAATTCGTCGGATTAGTAAGATTCGTGGTCTTTTAAACCTCAATCAGATTGTAAAAGAATTTAAAAGAACTTGTGGTCTCGACGACTCGTTGTCTCGACGTCTCATAGACTCATAGACTCTTCGTCTTTTTGACTCTTCGACTCTTCGACTTTTAGACTCACAGACTAACACATTAACACATTCATATAATGGCCACTGCCATAGAATTCAATAACATCAGTAAGATCTACCGCCTGGGAATGGTTGGCACAGGTACGTTGGCGCACGACCTGAAGCGCTGGTGGACGATGAATGTCCGGGGCAAAGAAGACCCCTATCTGACCATCGGTGAAACCAACGACCGCAGCACCAAGGGTGAGAGCGAATACGTATGGGCCTTGCGTGATATCGACTTCAAGGTCGAGCAAGGCGATGTGGTGGGCATCATCGGCAAGAACGGAGCCGGCAAAAGCACCCTGCTGAAGATACTTTCTAAAGTCACCGCTCCCACCACCGGCACCATCCGTGCTCGCGGCCGTATCGGGAGTTTGCTGGAGGTCGGCACCGGCTTCCACCCCGAGATGACGGGGCGTGAGAACATCTACATGAACGGTGCTATCCTCGGCATGACCAAAGCTGAAATCACCAAGAAACTAGATGAGATAGTCGACTTCAGCGGCTGCGAGCGTTATATCGACACCCCGGTGAAGCGTTACAGCAGCGGTATGATGGTTCGCCTCGGCTTCGCCGTCGCCGCCCACCTCGACCCCGAGATATTGGTCGTCGACGAAGTCCTCGCCGTCGGCGACGCCGAATTCCAAAAGAAAGCCATCGGCAAGATGCAAGACGTCAGTCGCGGTGAAGGCCGTACGGTGTTGTTTGTGAGCCACAATATGACTGCGGTAAAAAACCTATGCAAAACAGGTATCATACTAAAGAATGGCAGACTTGATTATTCTGGAGACATCTCATCTACTATCGAAAGATATCTTTCAAATCAAGAAGAACGTACAAACATTGCAATCACGGATATTAAGGAGCGTTCGGGCAACGGAACACTGAGGTTTACTGGTATAGAGATAACCGATTCAAATAACAATCAGAAAGAATCATTTGAAGTTGGTGACTCAGTAAAACTCAA